>Ga0265297_10004068_pt1 | contig 24775 bp, 22 predicted proteins | sample Munlanlwell13791_FD_192502 | JGI IMG/M metagenome (GOLD analysis project Ga0265297, IMG submission 192502) | Leachate microbial communities from a municipal landfill in Southern Ontario, Canada - Leachate well 137-91 | ecosystem: Engineered > Solid waste > Landfill > Unclassified | place... | reverse complement strand
TTATGAATACAATTTTATAATAAAACACAGCACCTGTCTTAGCGCAGGCATATTTACAACCGCCAAGCACTGCTGGCAATACCAGGGCAAACCCCGCTATGAATAAATCAGTTTTTAGAAATAGAGTCAGGTCATTTTCTATCCTGCCGAGGTTTTTTGTCCCCCATATGCCGCCTGAAAGGACCCCTGCGTAAAATACGGACACAAGAAGGCCCACCCAATGGTAAACGTAGCCGTATATGATCTGAAAAGAGAATATGGCCATAAGGTTGAACAACATACCGGAAAATCCTGTCCCCGCGATGCACACGGGGACACAGATATCAAGGGGTTTGCCCGATAGCAGTAATACGCCTGTTAAGAGCGCGCCCAGGGCCACGAATATAAGCTGGAAAAACCCGGGCGTTATACCTGTAAGGACCCGCAATAATTTTTTTGCGCGCGGCGCTGCCATGGCATTCCAGTATGAAAGATTGAAATATACCCCTACCGGTGTAAAGTCGAGATTTTGTCTTTTTGTTGCCGCGCACAGATTGTCTTCAAACCATTTCGCGCGGTGCGGGTCAAGTTTATATTTAATATAAGAAGGGCTTATCAGCTTCGTGTTTATATCTTTGTCTTTAAGCCGCTTGGCCAGGTCGTTCCCCTTTCTCGCGGAGAACTCCTTATCAGGAGATGCCATATGCATGATCGTTTCATCTCCTGGGACCGTCTTCGTGTAGGGAAAGACAGCCCGCAAAGAATTCAATACGCAGGTGTTCAGGTTATTGGCCTCAACGGGGATATATGTCATGGAGCCTGGAAGGCGGAATGCCACAATACCGTTCTTTTTCAGCCTGTTCTTGAGTAGGCCAAAAAATTCCTTCGTAAACAGCCTGTTGATACTTAGGCTCGAAGGGGTATCAAAACCGATAAAGACTATATCGTATTTAAAGCAGGTTTTTGTTATAAAGGCCCGCCCGTCAGTATTGATAACATTGACCCTGGGGTCAAGCAGTTCTCCTTCCGTTAGCGGGGTAGAAAATTTTTTTAAAACGGTAATGACAAGAGGGTCTATCTCCACATAGGCCAGCTTGCTTATTTTATATTTAAGTATTTCATGCAGAAACCCTCCGGCCCCTTTGCCGATCACCAGTATATCAAATGGGTCAGGGTGTGAGAGCATAGGCAGATGGGCAAATTCCTCGGCGGTATTTATATCCGAATTTGGGGTGGTTATAAAGGATGTCCCGTCGTAATAAAACGTGTATTGACCTTTACGCCTTGCTACCGATATATTACCATAAACCGAGTTTTTTGAATAAACGATATCTTGTCCGGGAAATAACCCGCGCAGGCTTTGCGAGTTTATATTATCAGACAGGTTGGATGTCAGTATGAATATATACAAAGCGCACAGCCACGCGGAGAATATTATCGATATCTTAAATACAGGATGATAGTCCTTTCTGACCTGCCAGGATAATGTTAGACAGACGGCCAGGGTAAAGGCCCCTGTCCCGAAGGCTATATGAAAGCTGTCAAAATTAGGTGTTAGCACGAGACCTGCGAAACAACCGCCTATTATGGTGCCTATAGTTTCATATATATATATATAGACTTTGCCTATACTTGAGGCCTTGATTCGGAAATTATCACTTGCCCCCTGAAAGACCAATGCGTGTATTTTACAGCCAAGTGCAAACAGTGCCCCGTGGCAAAGGCCTGTCGGCAGGAGGCTCAAGGCGGAGCTGTAAAGCACCCTTATTATATCAGCCGATTCAAAGGGATTACCACCCAGGACTTCTTTGGAAATTCGTGCAATATAAATAGAAGCGGGCAGGGCAAGTGATGAAGCAATAATTAAGTATATAAAGGCCGGTATCTTTGACCCGTGTTTTTCCGCGTATCTTCCGGTAAGAAAAGACCCGAGCGATTCTATGGCAAGCCAATTTGAAAGTATTATGCCTAAGGTAAGTTCGTTTCCATAGAAGACGACGAGGAGTTCTCTTAAAAGGAGTATTTGAGCTATGATACCGCTTGCGCCCGTTGCCGTCAGGGCTATTATAAGCGTATTTTTACGGCGCATGGGGCCTCTTTATGATAATATCATACGAGGGCGCGCGTTACAATATTATTTTGCCGCAGTCTCAGCCTGCCAAGACACCGGTTTATGTTAAAATATCTTGCGCTCTAATTTGGTTAATGTATAATCAGTTATAGCGTATTTGCAGATACGCGGGAAGCAGTGCCGCGACAACCGGCGTAAAGGATAGCATTATTGGTTTATATGAAAATACTATCATGGAATGTAAACGGTATAAGGGCGGTTTATAAAAAAGGTTTTACACGATGGTTTTTATCCTCCGGCGCGGATATCGTGTGCGCGCAGGAGATAAAGGCGCAAGCAGAGCAGTTTCCCGCGCAGTTGACGGCGATGCCGGGCTATAATTTGTATACCTCTTGTGCCGAAAAGAAGGGATATAGCGGAACCGCCGTGTGGTCCAGGCGGCAGGCGCGCCTTATAGGCACAGGATCAGGGAATACAGGCCTGGATGCCGAGGGTAGAATGGTATGCCTTAGGTTTAAGGAATTTGACCTGCTGAACGTATATTTCCCGAACGGCTCGGCATCACGCCAAAGGCTGTGTTTTAAACTGGATTTTTATAAGAGGTTTTTGGCCTTTGCCGTGGAACTTAAGGAAAAAAGGCATGTGATCATCTGCGGAGATGTTAATACTGCCCACAAAGAGATCGATTTGGCCCGCCCGAAGGAAAACCAAGGTGTCTCGGGTTTCTTGCCGGTGGAAAGAGAGTGGATAGACAAGCTTATATTATCCGGGTTTATTGACACCTTCAGGATGTTCAATAAGCAGGCCGGTAATTATAGTTGGTGGGATTATAAGACAGCGGCCCGGCAGAGGGACGTTGGTTGGAGGATAGATTATTTTTTTATAAGTGATGGTTTAAAAAACAAAATAAAAAAAGCCTTTATCCAAAAAGATGTGCCAGGTTCCGATCACTGCCCTGTAGGCATTGATATTGAATTTTAAAACTGGTTTAGGACAGATTATGGGATCCGCCCGCGCAAGATGCAGAGGCAAAAATAAAAAGGAGATCGTTTTATTGGTGATGTTGTTTCTGGCCTTTGCCCGCGACTGCCGGGCATTTGACATTGACATAAACCATGAACAGGCAGGTTGGATCGCAGACAGGATATTTGCCAATGAGTGCTCATCGAGAGAAAAACTGCTTGTGCAATGGAACGAGGGGGAGGATTTTCTCTCTCTGGGCATAGGCCATTTCATATGGTATCCGAAAGGAGTTAAAGGCCGGTTTACGGAGGTATTTCCGTTATTTTTGAAATATGCCGAATTGTCAGGAGTCGGCATCCCCGTGTGGCTTAAAGAGGTAAACGGCGCGCGTCCTCATTGTCCGTGGCGGACAAGAGAAGAGTTCACGTGTTCAAAAAACACAGCTCGCTTTAACGAACTTAGGATTTTTATAGAAGGCACAAAGGCCGTTCAGGCGGAATTTATCGTGTCCCGTTTCAAGAGTTCTATCGCGATGATGATATTATCCATTGATGCCCGCGGGGACGAGGCACGTATTATCCACAGGCTTGAAAAGCTTATCTCAACCACCCGGGGATTATACGCCGTAGTGGACTATGGTATTTTTAAAGGTATGGGGATATCGGAATCGGAAAGGTATGATGGCGATGGCTGGGGGTTGTTACAGGTATTGTCAGAGATGAAAAACGATGCCACGGATAGAGATGCCGTCTTGGAGTTTTCCGCCTGCGCCGAGAAAATACTTATAAGGCGTGTCGATAATTCGCCGGAGGCCCGTGATGAGACCAAGTGGCTGACAGGCTGGCTTAACAGAGTCAGGTCATATGCCTGGTAGAGGTGTAAGGTAAATCTGTGAAATGCATAATCGTTTATTTTTCATTTAGCGGTAATACCCAAATAGCCGCCGAGGCGTTCGCGAGTGCTCTGAAGGATGCCGCGCAGGTTGATGTGATAAGGCCTATGTTGCGGCAGAGGTATTCGGGTTTTTGGAGTTAGGCATTCCAGGTATTTGGCCCCATGCCAGCGGTCAACACTTACCTGGATAAGTGCCGTGGGCTTGAAGGAAAAGAGGCGGTTATCTTTACGACTTACGGGATCGGAGTTAGTAATAAACGTTGTTTAAGGTATATCAGGGGTATTCTATGCGAGAAAGGTGTTAAGCGATGCCGCTGGTTTACGTTATGCGGATACCGGGTATAAGCCCTAATATATAACCATAGAGGCAGGCCTTCTCATGGAACAGCAGGGCTTGATCACAAGAATAAGATACTCAAGATGTGCAACACAACATATAAAGGATTTGGTCCTACCTTTGCGGTTGAAAAGCTCTTTGAAAGAGATAAACTATATGTTCACCCTGAGCCCTTACGTATTTGGTTTAAGCAAGCTGATATTGAGTATAAGAAGCGTAAAGCTCCAAAACCGCTTGTAGCGGCCAAGAAGAGATTTTTTGGGCATATGGTACAGCAGGATAGCTCTCATTATGAGTGGTTTGAAGACAGAAATCCTAAATACGTGCTTATAGGGTATATGGATGACGCCACAGGTAGGTGTTATGACCTGTTTTATGAATATGAAGGCCTTATGCCTGCTATGGAGAGCCTTAAAAAGTATATTCAAAAATACGGCATGCCTCAAAGTGTTTATCTAGATAAGCACTTTACATATAAATCGACTAAAAAATCTACTCTTGAAGATGAGCTGAACAACTAAAAGAACTTAACCCAGTTTGACCGGGCGTTATCAGAATTAAATATAACCATAATATACGCGAACTCGGCCCAAGCCAAGGGCAGGGTAGAAAGATCCTTTAAAAACACATCAAGACCGCTTTATCAAAGAGATGAGAATTGAGAAGATATTGACCGTAGAAGATGCCAATAAGTTTGCGAAAAGATACTACTTCCCTAAGAACAACCGCAAATTCGCCGTAATGGCCAAAGGCAAGGTCAACCTGTACACTACAGTGCCGAAGCATATTAATCCAGGCAGGATATTCTGCATAAAGAATGAAGCGGCCCTAAGAAAGGGTTTTGCCATACGATACAATAACAAATTCTACCAGATACTGAATATCCCAAGGATAGATGGCGCACAGGTGGAAAAATACCTTAATGGAAAGGTTCAGCTATGCCGCAAAGGTAAAGAGCTTAAGCATGAGATGATAGATAGAGGCCTGATAAGCCAAAACAGAAGCTAAAACAAAGAAAGCCAAGGTATATCCTGCCAAAGGATCACCCATACAGGTTCTTTAGAAAGTTTAGGATAAGGAAGGCGTCATGATTTATCCACTAATTCACAGTATTAACAAAGAAAAAAGGCTGTTACTTTAACGTGATATTTTAAAATCGGTAAGAATGAGACATTTTTAAATCTGCTTGACAGTCTGCAATTATATCATTGACAATTACTATTTATTGGAGTAACATTACGCTTGTTAAAAGGGTATTCGGCTGTCTTGTTTGGTACTGTGTATACTGTTCTTTAAGTAATACACTGGCCGGTATGGTTAGGCAGAAACATAGGGGCTGTTTACTTTGTTTGGTCTCATCAAGATTATTTCAATCATTCTCTTATATTGTATTCGTTAAAATTAGTTTTGATATAGATACCGTGCAGGGAGGGTTGTCTTTTCTTCCCGCGAAATAAAAACTTTTTACCGGAATTTTATGAAAAAATATACCGAGAAAAGGCCGTGGGGCATGTTTGAACAATTCACGAAACAGGAACCTGTTACCGTGAAAATTATTACGGTTAACCCCAACGAATCTTTAAGCCTGCAGTTTCACAATAAAAGGGAAGAATTCTGGAAAATGCTTTCAGGCGCGGGCGACATCACTTTAGGCGATAGCATTATTCCAGCCAGAGAAGGAGATGAGTTTTTTATAGAAAAAAGACAAAGGCACCGCATAGAGGCTCAAGATTCCGGAATAAAAATGCTTGAAATATCGTTTGGCGAGTTTGATGAAAATGATATTGTCAGGCTTGAAGATAAATACAACAGGTAAGGGGTGTGGGAAATGAAGAAAAAGATTAAGGCAGGCCGCGGGGGTTTGGTAAAAAGGGTGATCGGCAAGATAAAGAGGCGTAAAAAACAGGTAGTATCCGGCCGGTTAAAGCACCCCATAGGCGTTATTGTCGATAAGGGTCAGCTGTCGCTGTTCTTCAAATTAGCCGCCCCGGGCCAGACGGCGCTTTATCTTTCAAAAAGCAGGACAGGGATAAGCTTTAAGGCGTCCGGGTCCAAGATATCGGTCGTGTCTGATTCCGGCAAGGTAGATGATATATCGCAGCGCGAGCGCATTAGCATATCGGCTTGTGATAAGGGTTATTTTATGACATACCTGCAGAAGGGCAGGGCTGAAAATTGCCTGATGTCGGCTGTGTCAAAGGATCTGAAGAATTTTAAGGTCATCGGCAAGGTTTCTACCGCTAAAGAACAAGGAATACTATCGCCTGGTTATAAATGCAGAGAACAATATGTGATGTATCTTGGAAATTGTTCTATAAAGACCGCGTTTTCAACAGACCTTACAAAATGGAAGATATCAAATACAGCCTGCCTTGAGCCGAGAAATAACTTTTTTGATAATTCGCCCCTTACCGTGTTGTCGGTTTCTCTGACTACTTACGGGCTCTTAGTCGTGTATGACGCTTCATACAAGGAGGGTGACAGCCAGGTTTTGCAGGTAGGCGGGGCGTTATTTTCTATATATGACCCCAATAGCCTTATATGGCGATCAGAAGCGCCCTTATGGCAGGAGAAGCTTCCTTCCGGAAGCGAACCTATGTATTCGATAGGCGCCGCGTTTTACAAAGAAAAGATATTTCTCTATTTTGCCTCAAAGATAAAAGGACTTTTCGCGGTTGCCATAAACAAGCCTTTCCCCGGTGTCGCCGAGAAAAAAGCCTTCGCGAAGCTAAAAAGATTTTATAAAAATCCTATTATTGTGCCCAATGCCATGAATGAATGGGAATCCGAGGCGACCTTTAATCCCGCCGCCTTATACGATGACGGCAGGGTTCATCTGCTATATAGGGCTGTAGGAAAGGGAGGTTATTCTTGTCTTGGTTATGCCTCGACAAGGGACGGCTATACTATTGATGAGACATTAAGCGAGCCGGCCTATTATCCCACGAAGGAATTTGAAGGGGCTGTCACAAGGCCCAGACAAAGGACAGACCTTTATAAATCGGGCTGTGGTTGGGCGGGGTGTGAAGACCCCAAACTTACGGCTATTGACGATAAGGTATATTTGACATATGTCGCGTATTCAGGGTATTCGCACCCGCGCATCGCTTTAAGCTCTATACGCAGGGATGATTTCAGGGAGAAGGAATGGAAATGGGCCGAGCCGATCTTGATATCAGCTCCGGGCGTGGTAAATAAAAGCGGTTGTATCCTGCCGGAAAAGGTAAAAGGAAAATATGTGATCTTCCACAGGATATTCCCTCATATATTAATTGACTATAGAGATGATTTGAAATTTGATGACGGAAAATGGCTTGAAGCAAAGGCCAGGATTACCACCCGGCCGGGAATGTGGGACAGCAGAAAATTAAGCGTGGGTGCCACGCCGATCAAGACGGAAGACGGGTGGCTTGTCATCTATCATGCCGTTGACGACAGGGATGCCACGCGTTATAAGATAGGCGCTATGATACTGGATCTCAATGACCCGTCAAAGGTGTTATACAGGACCAGTAACCCCATACTAAAACCGGATAAGCATTATGAGAATGCTGGCAAGGCCGGTGTCGTTTACCCGTGTGGCGCTGTTGTGTTAAATAAGGAGCTTTTTGTCTATTACGGCGGAGCAGATAAGGTGGTATGCTGCGCGACTGCCCAACTCGATCAATTTATAGATAATGTCAAGAAGGACAGGACAGTCGGTTACACTCTAAAGGAAGTTACTTATTCATAGAGCTTGTCATAATCGGGGGCTGGTTGCTGAAGATATTATGGAATAGTTTCAGTGCCTGCCCCCAAACTGTAAAATATAAACCCGTATCAACAATCCGTGAAAGGTAGATTATCATGTATTCAGTAAAACGCTCCACCCATAACCCTCTTATCAAGCCGTATAGCAGAAATCAATGGGAAGCGGTAGCTGCGTTCAATTGGTCTGCGGTACGGGATGGCAAAGATAAAAAGACTATTCACGCGGTATATCGCGCCATGTCAGAACCGGATCTTGTGCCTCAAAACGGCCCGTATATCTCTACTATAGGATACGCTAAGAGCGTGGACGGTGTCTTTTTCAGCAAGCAGAGCCAGCTCGTAAAACCTGAATTTTCATGGGAGAAATACGGTTGCGAGGACCCGCGCGTAACGGAGCTTAACGGTAAATATTTTATCTTTTATACTGCTTTGTCATGTTTTCCTTTCAGGTATTTTGGCATAAAGGTTGCCTGCGCCGTTACGAGGGATTTTAAGACCATAGAGTCAAAACACCTGGTAACACCTTTTAATGCCAAGGCAATGGCTCTTTTCCCCAGAAAGATAAACGGGAAGATAACCGCTATACTAACAGCAAATACAGACCACACTAAACGCGCCGCGCGTATTGCCATTGCCCAGTTTGATTATGAGGAAGAGATATGGGATATATCTTATTGGAGGAATTGGTATAAAAAACTTAATAAAAACATGTTCCATGTAAAAAGGGTGCCTACAGACCATGTTGAGGTGGGCGCTGCCCCTGTCAAGACAAAGGACGGTTGGCTGCTTATATACGCGCATATACAAAATTACCCAACCAATAACAAAATCTTCGGTATTGAAGCGCTTCTCTTGGACCTCAAAGATCCATCCAGGATTATCGGCCGCACCAAGCACCCTATCATGGTTCCTGAAGCAAGCTATGAGAAGTTTGGGCAGATACCTAATGTAATATTCCCGTCGGGCGCTATTATCAAGGAAAAGACTTTAAGCATATTTTATGGCGCCGCTGATACCACATCCTGCGTTGCCAGCGTCAGTCTGCCCTGCCTTCTGGAGAGCATGACCCCTGCCGGCAGGGAGAATTACTCTACGCGCGGCAAGAAAAACCCTATACTTAGCCCCATAAAAGAACACGCGTGGGAGGACAGAGCTGTGTTTAATCCTGCTGCTGTCGAGTTGGATGGTAAGATACATATCATATACAGGGCTATGTCTGAAAGTAATACATCTACGATGGGATATGCCGTAAGCAAAGACGGGTTTAAGATAGATGAGCGTCTGCCCGAGCCTATCTATGTCCCCAGGATGGATTTTGAAATGAAAAAGATAGTAAACGGGAATTCAGGCTGCGAGGATCCGCGCATTATAAAGATAGGCAGCCTGCTGTATATGTTTTATACGGCGTATAACGGGATTGCCGTACCGAGGGTTGCCATGACATGGATTTCGGTAAATGATTTCCTAAGGAGGAGATGGAATTGGTCGCGGCCCACACTGATAACGCCGCCGGGCATAGACGATAAGGATGCCTGTCTGTTCCCTGAAATGTTTAAGGATAAATACTGCCTTGTGCATCGTATCAGACATCAGATATGTTTTGACTTTTTGGCTTCATTAAAAAGCGCGGTTAAAGAGGTCAATCGTGGTATCAGGGTCATGGGGCCGAGATACGGCATGTGGGACAGCAGAAAGATCGGTCTGGCCGGGCCGCCTTTAAGGACAAAACAGGGCTGGCTTATGTTTTATCACGGGATAGGAGAAGACAAGCATTACCGGCTTGGCGCGGCCCTACTCGATTTAAAGAACCCGACGATTGTTTTGTCGCGCACAAACGATTCGGTCCTGGAACCTATTAAGAAATATGAAGAGCAGGGTCAGGTGCCGAATGTGGTATTTCCCTGCTCTCACATTCTGCGGGGGGATACTATATATCATTATTATGGCGGCGCCGACGAAGTAATAGGTGTAGCTGTTCATAAACTCTCCAGGATAATGGCATCGCTGGCATAAGTTTTTCCCGTGGTATTTTTAACTCCCCCGCCATTCTTTGGGATGGCAATGGGAGGCTACCGATTTTTTAAGCACGGAGCAGACCGATGCGAAAACGCATATCTATAATATCGCCCGAGATCAAAGAGATCCTATGTTCCCCTGAGGCCGACAAACATCTCAAGGAGTTGTTTGAAGATTTTCATCCAAGGGATGTATTTGAGTTATGCGAAAATCTGGAGTCGGAGGAAAACGCCCGGATTATTATAGCGCTTAGCAGGCCGTTGGGTATAGAGTTTTTTCAGCATTTCAAGATCAAGCAGCAGCGTGAGATCTTTAAGTACTTCTCGAAGGATTGGATGGCGGGTGTGCTTGAAGAAATGGCGCCGGATGAAAGGGCCGATTTTATAAAGGCGTTGCCAAAAAAACGCGTCGAAGAGATTTTACCTCTTGTTGCGCAGGCCGAACGGAATGACATAAGGAAACTTATACAATTTAAAGAGGGCACGGCTGGTTCAGTGCTTACCACGGAATATGCTGTTCTGCCGCGGGAGGTAACCGCTAAAGAGGCCATCGGCAAACTTAAATTGCAGGCCTTCAACCGTGAAACCATCTATTACGTTTATATAGTAGATGAGGAGAGAAAGCTGATAGGCTTCGTATCTCTTAAGGACATCATCGTGGCGGAGTCGACGAGTATTATCAAGGACATCATGCACACGAATATAATAACCGCTAATGTTAATGATGATAAAGAGGCGGTTGCCAAAAAGCTCGCGGATTATGATATACTCGCATTGCCAGTTACAGACGATGACAACAGGCTTGTAGGTATAGTTACCCACGATGATATTGTCGACGTTATTATCCAGGAGGACACCGAGGATATTTACAAGTATGGCGCCGCGGGGGATTATATAGACTACATGGGGTCAAAGTCTTTTACCATAGCCCGGCACAGGATAGTATGGCTTATGGTTCTTGTCGCTACGGGTTTTGTTTCAGGCTGGATAATGGAAAAATATGCCTTTCAACTTGAGGCGGTAGTCGCGCTTGTTTTTTTTATTCCCCTTCTGTGCAATTCAGGCGGTAACGCCGGAACGCAGTCATCGACGGTTGTTATAAGGGGTATTGCCACGGGCGAGATAAAGATGTCCGATATATTTAAGGTTTTTTGGAAAGAATTAAAGGCCGGCGTGATAGTCGGGTTTGCCATGAGTCTATTGGCGGGAGGAAGGGCCATAATCATGAATAAAAATCCACTGCTTGCGCTGACAGTCGGTGTTGCTATGGTCGCTACCGTTGTTGCCGCGACCACGCTGGGGGCCGTATTACCGCTTGTCTTTAAGAAGATGAAGCTTGACCCCGCGCTTATGTCAGGGCCTTTTATCACAAGTATCGTAGATATCGTGTCGTTGTTTATATACCTTCATATCGCGATGTTCATTTTTCGTATATAGAGACCGTATTTGCAAATATAACATTTCAGGGGTTTAGCTGAATACAGGACACATGAAAAATTTTATTACGGATATCATAGATAAGGACATTAAGACATCCAAATACGCTAAAAAGGTCCATACACGTTTTCCGCCTGAACCGAATGGTTATCTGCATATAGGCCACGCGAAATCGATATGCCTGAATTTTGGTATTGCCAAGGATTATGACGGGTTATGCAATTTGCGCTTTGATGATACAAACCCGGATAAAGAGGATATAGAATACATCGACTCTATTGAAGAGGACGTCAGTTGGCTTGGCTTTGACTGGCAGGAAAGGCTGTTCTATACCTCGGACTACTTTGATCGTTTATATGAATACGCGGTTAAGCTAATTGAAATGGGAAAGGCTTATGTCTGCGATTTAAGTCCCGATGAGATAAGAAGATACAGGGGTAGTCTCAAAGCTCCGGGCAAAGACTCCCCCTTTCGCCAGCGAGGCGTAGAAGAAAATATCGGCCTTTTTAAACGGATGAAAGAGGGCGAATTTGAAGACGGCACGCGTGTTTTGAGGGCCAAGATAGACATGGCCCATCCCAATATAGTTATGCGCGATCCCGCTCTTTACAGGATAAAGAAAAGCTTGCATCACAGGACAGGCGGGCAGTGGGCGATATATCCTATGTATGATTTCGCGCATTGTATCTCTGATTCCATAGAAGGCATAACGTATTCCATTTGCACGCTTGAGTTTGAAAATAATAGACCTTTGTATGACTGGATACTTGAGATATTAGATATCTTTCATCCCGGTCAGATAGAGTTTGCCAGGCTGAATTTGACCTATACGATACTTAGCAAAAGAAAGCTGATAGAGCTTGTAAAAAATAAGGATGTTAGCGGGTGGGACGACCCGCGTATGCCCACCATAGCAGGCCTTAGAAGGCGCGGATACACGCCTGAATCTATCAGGAATTTCTGCAAGGATATAGGGGTATCCAAAACGAATAGTGTTGTTGATATAGCGGTGCTTGAAAACAGTATAAGGCAGGAGCTGAATAAAACGACGCAGCGCGCAATGGCAGTACTTGACCCTGTCAAGGTTACCATAGTCAATTACCCGGAGGGAAAAGAGGAATTGTTGGAGGCGGTAAATAACCCAGAGGATGAAGGCTATGGCACAAGGAAGATACCATTTAGCAGGTATCTATATATAGAAAAGGATGATTTCAGGTTGGACCCGCCTAAAAAATTCTTCCGCTTATCCCCAGGCCAAGAGGTAAGATTAAGATACGCGTATTTTATAAGATGCGAGGAAGTGGTAAAGGATGAAGAAGGCAATATAACAGAGTTGAGGTGTTCATATGACCCTGCTACGCGAGGCGGGGATTCCCCTGACGGCAGAAGGCCGAAGGCGACATTGCATTGGGTCTCGCAAGGGCATGCCGGCAAGGCCGAGGCGCGTCTCTACAGCCATCTCTTTACTAAACCCAATCCGGAGGATGTTAAGGAAGGTGAGGATTATAGGGCTAATCTGAATCCTGGATCGCTTAAAAAAATATACCCGGTTTATATTGAACCCTGTTTATCCAGCGCGGTTTCCGGAACTTCATATCAATTTGAGAGACAGGGCTATTTTTGCCTTGATAAGGATTCCACCAAAGATAGGCTTGTGTTTAACCGCATAGTCGGGCTCCGGGACACCTGGGCCAATATTGAAAAAAGGCAATAAAGGCCTGTCGTCCTTTGGCTATCACTGATGCCTGAAATCCATTGACATTATTACCAGGCTATGCTGTAATAATATTATATAGGGGAGGCCTGATATAGGCCTGAGAGTCTTGTGTTTGGACAGGAGACCCGTTGAACCTGATCCGTCTTTTGTGCCTTTAGCCTATTTGGGTTAGGCCTGGGTGGACCTGCTTTAGTGTGTTTGCTTAAGCAGGCTGGGTAATGCCAGCGTAGGGAGTTAAAAGGCCTTTTTATACCTATGCTGACAACATAGGTTTTTTTATGTATACTATCAAAGACTATACCTTGTATCTTGTATTATGTTCAGAGAATACAAAAGGCAGGCCGATCTTGGATGTGGCTTCTCAAGCAATCGAGGCGGGTATCAGTGTTCTGCAGATAAGGGAAAAGTCGCTTTCACGTCAGGAACTTTTAAGGTCCGCAAAAGGTATCCGGTCCCTATGCAGGAAAAGCTCTGTTCCATTTATTGTCAATGATGACCCCATTGCCGCGAAAAGGCTTGATGCTGACGGGGTCCATCTTGGGCAGGAGGATGTTAAAAGATACCCGTTGCCCCTGGCCCGCGATATACTTGGCAGGGACAAGATGATAGGCATATCGACGCATTCTGTGGAGCAGTTTTTGGTGGCAAGGAAGCAGGATTTTGATTATATAGCCTTTGGCCCCGTGTTCACGACCAAGACAAAGGATTATCAGATTGGCACAAGCGGGATAGGGCAGGTATTAGCAGATTGTCGTCAACCTGTTATTTTTATCGGTGGGATAAGCCTATCCAATATCGGTATATTAACTGCTATAGGTGTAAAAAATATAGCGGTTATACGGGCGATAACAGAAGCTTATAATATCAGGCTTAGGGTGAGACGGCTTAAACAGGCTTTACGCGCCGGAAAACCAGATTAGACCATGCGGATAAAAATTAACGGCCGGTTCCAGGATATAAAAGATATAAGCGATTTGCAAGAGCTTATCAGGATAAAGGGGTTGTCCGGGAAGGCTATTGTAATAGAGCATAATCATAATATAATCCCGAAGGATAAATGGAACGAGGTAATGCTTGAAGAAGGGGATACTGTTGAGATAGTAAGTTTTGTCGGGGGAGGATAGCATGTCGGATATCTTAAGGATAGCGGATAGATCATTTGACAGCAGGCTTTTTGTAGGCACCGGGAAATTTCCGGACAAACGTGTTATAGGCGATGTTATCAAGGCCTGCGGGTGCCAGATGGTAACGGTGGCGTTAAGGCGCGTGGATGAGAAGTCGGACGATGAGAATATATTGGATTATATCCCTTCGGACTGTATCATTATGATAAATACATCGGGGGCCAGGAACGCGGATGAAGCTATCAGGATAGCCCGTCTTGCCCGGGCCATGGGTTGCGGCAGATGGATAAAGATAGAGGTGATACCAGACAATAAATATCTTCTACCGGATAATGTTGAGACCCTAAAGGCAACGGAAACGCTTGTTTCGGAGGGTTTTATACTGCTTGCGTATATGAATCCGGATTTGATAATAGCCAGGGCCTTGGCTAAGGCAGGCGCGGCGGCAGTAATGCCTTTGGGCGCGCCTATCGGCAGCGGAAGGGGATTTAAGACCAAAGAGATAGTCAAGATAATGGTAAATGAGCTTGATGTGCCTGTTATTGTTGACGCGGGATTGGGCAGTCCTGCTGATGCCGCGGCATGCATGGAATTAGGTTGTGATGCCGTGCTTGTTAACACGGCTATTGCTATATCCAAGGACCCTGTTATGGAGGCAAAGGCATTTGACTTTGCTGTCAATGCCGGAAGGACGCATTATATTTTAAGCGGATCTGCTTTGCCGGCGCCGCGCGCGGCTTGCGCCTCATCCCCTTTAACAGGTTTTTTGCGGGATGGGAATAAGGTATGAGTTTTATTGACACGATTAAACAATATGATGCCGGGGATATTAATGCCTTGTTGGCATCTGTTAAAGATAGGGATATCGATTCTGTACTAAATAAGGAAATTTTAAACCCGCTCGATTTTTTGAAATTGCTTTCTCTGAAAGCATTTTGCCGTGTTGAGGATATGGCCGTCAGGGCGCGCGATATCACCCTGCGCAATTTTGGCAGGGCTATACAGCTTTATACCCCGTTATATGTCTCGGATTTTTGCGATAATGACTGTATTTATTGCGGATATAATGCCGGTATCAAGAGCCGCAGGACAAAACTTTCCCTGACAGAGGTTGAGCAGGCGGCTCGCCGCATTTCAGCAACCGGGCTAAGGCATATACTGTTTTTGACCGGTGACTCAAAAAAGATGAGCCCGGTGTCTTATATAAGCGATTGCGCGGCGCTTTTGAAAGGATATTTTGATTCTGTTTCCATAGAGGTTTATCCTCTATCTGAAGATGAATACGCGCAAGTTATAGCCGCCGGCGCGGATTCTTTGACGGTCTATCAGGAGACTTATGATAGAAGGATATATGCCTGCGTGCATAGGAGCGGCGATAAGAAGGATTATGTCTTTAGGCTTGGGGCGCCCGAAAGGGCATTGAGGCGGGGAATCAGGGCGGTTAACATAGGCGCTCTGTTGGGGCTTAATGATTTTCGTATAGACGGTTTTTTCGCAGGTCTTCATGCCTGGTATCTGCATGATAATTTCCCAGCGGCTGAAATAGGCGTGTCTGTGCCGCGCATAAGACACACGGGCGCGAATTTTGTACCAGGTTTTAACGTAACAGATTCCAATATCGCGCAGTTGGTCCTGGCGCTAAGGATATTTCTTCCAAAGGTTGGGATTACGTTATCAACAAGAGAGAGCGAGACATTTAGGGACAATATGCTTGCCCTTGGTGTTACGAAGATATCTGCGCAATCAGCGACATCCGTGTCCGGGTGGTTGTCCGAAGACCCGTTAACCGGAGGGCTTGAGCAGTTCAGCACCTCCGATAAAAGGACCGTAAAAGACATTAAGGGCCTGCTTAAACAAAAGGGCTATCAGCCCGTGTTTAAAGACTGGATGAATATCTGATGGCCAAATTTATTGAATTATTAAGGGCAGGGCTTGGTAAGGATTACGCTGGCAAGGCGGGTTCTATCAGGGTGGCTATAGCCGGCTGCGGCGGTCTCGGCAGTAATTGCGCTTTTAATCTTGTAAGAGCGGGCATAACGAGATTAAGGCTTATTGATTTTGACCTTGTTGAAAGGTCTAATCTAAACAGGCAGTTCTTTTTTTACGCGCAAGTAGGCATGTCCAAGCCCGATGCCCTGGCCCAAAACCTCATGGCTATAAACCCCGGGCTTGAGCTTGACATAGTTAAAAAAAAGATAGATGCTGAAAATATCAAAGATATATTAGACGGCTGTCAGGTGGTCGTTGAAGCGCTTGATAGCGTTTCTGAAAAAGTGATGATAGCCGAGGCCCTGTTGGGTGAAGGAAAATTTATAGTCTCGGCGTCGGGTATAGCGGGCATGGGAAACACAGACAGGATAAGGGTCCATCGCGTAAAAGAGAATTTTGTATTAATAGGAGATCTTGAAACGGGCGCAGAAGACGCGCCGGTGTTGTCGCCCGCGGTTAATATCGCTGCCGCTAAACAGGCTGATATCGTTATAGAATATATTATGAAAAAATAAACACTATTGCTTCTTTACCTTGCCCTGGCTTGCAACGGCGTCCATAGCCTTTTTGATTTTTTCAGCATCTCCGAGATAATAGTTCCTAATCGGCTTCAAATTCCCGTCAAGTTCATAGACAAGCGGTATGCCAGTTGGTATATTAAGTTTAACTATTTCGCAATCAGGGATATTATCAAGGTATTTTACAAGCGCCCGCAGGCTGTTTCCGTGCGCGGATATCAGCGCCCTTTTGCCTTTTTTCAAAACAGGCGCTATTTCATTATGCCAATACGGGAGAAAACGGTTAAAAGTATCTTTTAGACATTCGGTGGATGGTGTATTATCCTTTCCGATATCTTTATAACGCGGGTCATTACACGGATGTTGCGGGTCATTTTTTTCAAGGGCAGGAGGCTGGACATCATAGGCGCGCCGCCACAGGAGTACCTGATCCTCGCCGTATTTTTGAGCTGTCTCGGACTTATTGAGTCCTTGCAGGGCGCCGTAATGTTTTTCATTTAGGCGCCATGAGCGCGATACGGGTATCCACATAAGGTCCATCGCGTCAAGGGTAATCCATAGTGTTCTTATCGCGCGTTTTAAAACAGAGGTAAATGCCACATCAAATGTAAAACCCTTTTGTTTAAGTGTCTGTCCGGCCTTACTGGCTTCACCGATACCCTTTTCGGATAGATCAACATCGGTCCAGCCTGTAAAGCGATTTTCCTTGTTCCAAAGGCTTTCGCCGTGCCTTAATAATACTAAACTTATGTTATTCATCTTTTATGCTGCCCCCGTTTTTGGATATTATACTACAATAAAACCCTTGTTCAAGGATATTTTTAATCGTTTTACCCGTAGCTCTACCCATAGGTGTTTTCCCCTTGCTTGTTAAGGGTATTTTTGCTATACTCAATTTCATAAAAAATGCGAGGATGGCGGAATTGGCAGACGCGCTAGGTTGAGGGCCTAGTAAGGGCAACCTTATGGGGGTTCAACTCCCCCTCCTCGCACCAAAAAAATTAGGAGAGGTTAACCATGATGGCAAGATGCACGATATTGTTTTTATTGGCCCTGATGATTATTTTTGCCCCTGCTGACTGCGCACGTGCTGCATTCTGGGAAAAGTGGACAAACAAACCGGAGGCAACCGTTGAGCCGGCGGCAGATAAAAAACCTGAATTAGCTCCTCAAAACAAGTCCGCTGAAGACCCGAAAGCACAGCACCCGGTCCCTGACGTTAAAAAGCCTGATGTAACCACGATAGATGCGGGCATTGCCAATGAACCTAAAAGAGTTGAAAAATACACGACTGCGGATATAAAACCCGCGGCGCAAAGTATTGCCGCGCAGCCAGCGGACATGCAGAAGCTGTCCTTAAATTCTGTTGATAAGCAAAGGCTTGAAGACCTGCGCCGAACCCAGGAGCAGGTGGACAGGATAAAAAGGATACAGGAAATGAATACCAGCCGGTCTATGGATAATTTCAAACGGATGGAAGAGATAGATAAGCAGCGCAAGCAAATTGAAGAGATCAATAAGATGAACAAGGCGCAGAGGCAGTTAAGCAAGGTGCCGCTTATTGTCGGCGAAACAAAAAAGTAATAGAGACGTCACTTTGTTCTTTACAGTGGCATCATATTAATATATAGTAAAAGAAAGGTATCAAGTCGGTGGGGAAACTGATACGTTCAATTTTGTGTTATTATTTTATGTTTACCAAACCGGCTCATCTTGAGTCGGTTTTGTTTTAACGCAGGAGGTGGGGATGTTTAGATGTTTAGTGACGGCTATAATATTGTTATTCTTGGCAGGTACGGGTTTTGCCCAGACAGCGGGTAATACCTCAGATCCTAAGGTGCCTTATGGCGCGGGTATAGCGCATCTTAAGGATTCAGGCATGGGCCCGTTAAAACTCGGCTTTGAATTCAACAACGTGTTTAAGAGAGAGCTTAAGGTAGATACATCGCTTACCGACGTAAAGGTGGAAGGGCAGGAGTACCTGCTGCGTTTAGGCTATAATATAGGTGACAGGTTTGAGCCTTACGCGAAGTTTGGTGTCGTAAATCTTAAGACAAAATGGGAGCAGTCAGGCACCAGCATAAAGGCGTATTCCGATAAGGATTTTGGCGCTGGTTTTGGTATGAAGGTCTTAGCCTTTGAGTCGCAGGAACACAGACTACGCTTAAGCTTAGACGGCCATTATTTTTATGCCAATCCCGATATAAGTAGCGCGCGCATTGATGGGGCATCATCTACCATCAGTGCTACGGAGTTTAAGATAAGCCAGTGGCAGATATCCGGAATATTGAGTATGGAGTTTATTGTAGGAGGGGACAAGCAAAATCCGGCCACCCCTTATTCAGTACTTCCCTATGTCGGTTTGGCATACGCGGATTCAGAGACAAAGGTAAGGTTTTCGACGGTCAATGGTTCTTATAATCTTGGCAAGGGTGAGAACGACAAGAAGCTCTTGTTTATTACAGGTTGTGAGATAGTGTCACCTGAAAATATTTCGCTTAATGTTGAAGGCAGGTTTATTGGAGAAACAGCGGGAAGCGGCGGTTGCACAATAAAGTTTTAGAGATTGCTTTTTAGCCGCTGTTAACGGGCAGGATTATTATTATCCTGCCCGTTTTTATAAAAGTGTTGAAATATTTGTCTATTTTGGTTACAATAACGTCTTGTTGCCGTGTGGCCTCATCGTCTAGCCCGGTCAGGACGCCAGATTCTCATTCTGGTAACACGGGTTCAAATCCCGTTGAGGCTACCATCTTATTCCAAGCATATTCCTATTTTGATCTCAATTCTACCAAATTTGTAATAACCCCATAGAAATGAATAGGGTGTGTCTGGATTAACTGGGCCATCACAATAATCCAAAACGCATAATTTTTATGTTTTTAATGGTGGAAAAAATTTCCTATGTACCCCCTGACTTCTTGCACATATATGGTATATTAATTATGGAATCGTTTCCAAAAAAGAACGCTTATATGAAAACCACTATTAAAGACATATCAGCAAAGACAGGATTTGGAGTAGGCACTATATCTCGTGCTTTAAATTCATGTCCTTATAGCGTAAAAGAAGAGACAAGAAAAGAAATTTTGCAGGCAGCAAAGAAGTATAATTATATCAAGGATATTACTGCCCAGATTTTGGTTACAGGTAAATCTTTTGACATAGGTTTGATGATTCCGGCTGTGTTTGATTCTGTTTTTTATAATGACTTTTTTATAAAATTGATAGCAACTGTTACAAGCTGTTCTGCTCAAAAGGGATACTCCGTAAGGCCCATCATTATGAAGAAGGGAATGGAGTTGAATCAATTTATAACAGAGGCAAGATCTTTAAAACTATGCGGAATTATTATTTCATCGTATTGCGGTGATTATTTTATTGATGAACAGGCTATAAAGACATTCGATAATCCTATCGTTATATTAAATGCTTATATGCGAGGCAAAAATATTTATACAATTAATCTGGATAATTTTAAAGGTGGTCATGATGGAGCTTCTTTTTTAATTTCTAAAGGATATAAGAATATTTGTGTGATTACCGCTGGAAAAAAAGATTTTTGGCAGCGCCTTAAGGGATACGAAAAGGCTATGGCTGGTAATGGACTAAAGATTAAAGAGGAGTTTATTTTTCATGGAGATGGTTCAGAACGTTCAGGTTATGCAGTGTCTATGAAGGTTTTAAATAAAGCGCACAGACCGGATGCTATATTTGCTCTGAATGATCAGATGGCCATAGGAGCAATAAAAGCCATAAAAAAATCTGGATTGAAATGTCCATCCGATGTGTCTGTAATAGGATTTGACGGTTTAGATATAGGCGGTTATACGGATCCCGGTCTAACTACCATGCTATGCCCAGTTGATATTATTGGGCGGGAGGCGGTTAATATATTACTTAATCCAAGTGCAAGAACAACCGGAAGACACTGCAAAATAAAAGCTACAATTCTGGAGAGGCAGTCATGCTAAAAGAGAGGAGTTTTTTATAAATTATTATGGAAGGTTTCCATGAAAAAAGGTGATCAAGATGTTAACTCCGGATGAAAAAAATATTCAACGGACACTGGTTGAGCAGGAGAAGCTGTTGGTTGATAAAGCAAGGGACGGAAATTATAGGGGAATGATCTTTTGCTGCATATCAACCTTATTGGTAATAAAGAAAAAAATTGATATAAACAAAATAGAGAGATAGGTAGTAATGCTAATAACGCTATGTATTTTAAGTTTTATATTTTTTGAGACTTTGGTTTGCTTAAGCATATCAAATGTATCTTCATTAAGGCCGACGGCTTTCACCTTATGCGAAAAAGATCCGGTAGCTTTCTTGTTGACTTCTAACGAAAGAAGGGATAATGAAATGAAAAAGGCAGAGCAGTCTTATATAAGGAAGTTTGGAAAAACAGGTTTGGAATTTTATATATTTGGTTCTAGCTCGATCTGGTTTGGCCGTCGGTGGCCTATGAATAATGATAAGTACAGGTTTCCAGATCGATCTGAAATCGAAAAATATTTAGAAATAGTTTTTAATAATTTAACAAACAAGGAAGGAAGAGTAATGTTGGATGTTGCAGCAGCTTATGGCTTAGCTGAACAGATATTAGGTGAAATACTCCAGGATAATCCAGACTGGTATTCGAGAGCATTTATAGCTACAAAATGGGGTGAGGAATTTGATATTGACACGGAGCGGTCGGTTTTAGATCATTCCAAAAAGAGGCTGGTTGCTTCAGTAAAAAGAAGTATAAGGCGCTTAGGCAGGATAGACCTTTTATATATTCACGGTACAACTCTAAGGGTTTTGAGAAATGAAAATATAATGAGTCAGATGCAAAGGATGAAAAGTGAAAGATACGGAGGGATCAATTATATAGGCGTATCAATTTCAAAAGAAGGCGTTCTAGAGACAGCAATTAAGGAGGAGTTAATACGGGATTTTGATGTTGTACAAATGCCAGGCCAGCTTTTTCTAAAAAGAAATGATCTGGTAAAAAAACTTTACCAAAAGGGTATTGCTATTGTGCTCAACTCGGTTATAAGAGGCTCTAAAATAAATACAAGTGACAGCAGAACATGCGAGAGTGTATATGCAGATTTTATAAAGCATAAAGAGGTTTCTGTGATACTACTTGGCACAAGAAACCATTTAAGAGAAACAATAGCGTATATATTACCACATTTTATAGTTGTTGACAAAACGATTCAGGCAAGCGCTTGATTGTTAGAATTACCCCAAAAACATTATCAACATTACAGACGCTTTGAACTTGAGCACCACGCTGTTCCCAGCTCAAGCGCGATAGCGCTCCGAACAAAAATCAAAAACATCTGTAATAGGGTAATAATATTTTAATTGCTTAGAGGTTTTCTTTTAAGTTTGCCTTTTGTTTTATTTCCTGAAACCATTTCTTGAAGACCTCATTTTCCTTTTCCCGGGTAAGTTTTGAGGCGAATGAATCCCTGTCCCTTTTGTACGATTCCTCATCTAATGGAGTAATGGAATCAAGTCTTGATATGGCCCAACCGCCTGGAATCTTTATCGGTCCTGCTGTTTTACCCGCCTCAACGGCAAATGACTCATTTAGAAAATCCTTTGCCGGGGTCATATTATCAACCTGACTGTTTCTTGATACATTGTTCAATTTATTGACAGATAGGTTTGATTCCTTAGCCATATCTTCTAAAGACTTTGTCTGTGATTGCATCTTGTTCATGATATTCTGCGACTGGGCAAAGGATAGTGAAGAGGCGATCTCATCTGTAAGCACAGCATTTACGCTGTCCCTTGCTTCATCAAATGTCATCCGGCGCGAAGCTTTTTTTGATCCCAGCTGCAATATGTAGAATCTATCCTTGCCTTCAATGACATCGCTTACCTTGGATTTTTCCAAACCGAAAGAGGCCAGGACTAAAGGGTATGGGATGTCTGTGCTGGAGATATCAAGTGTCACTGGGAAAATGCCCGTATCCTTAAGCTGAAGGTTGAATTCCTTTGCGATACCGTCAAGCGTTTCGCCTTTCTTTATCTTGACCCATGCGCTGTTGGCCGCAAACGCAGCATCTTCCTTGTCGTCATTGAACGGAAATTCAAGATATGCCCCGCCTGCCGTGGCAGGTGTTAGTAATTCTTTCTTGTGTTTTTCATAGTATGCCTTTGCTTGAGCCTCATGTATGGAGACTTCGTTTAAAAACATATTATCTTTTATAACAATAAAAGATATATCCGCAAGCTGATTGGCCTTGATATAGGCCTGACGTATCTCATCCTCTGAAGGGTGTGCGCCATCTGTTTTTAGATAAATGAGCTTATCAATAATAATGTCTCCCCTGACTGATTCCTCAAAATCCCTGGGCGTGACGCGCAAGACACTCGTGGTGATATAATTATAGATGTCTTTATCGAAAACACCGTTTCGCTGAAAGAACGGCAGTGCGGCGATTCTTTCTATGACCTGCTGATTTGGCACCTTAATTCTTTCCTTTGCCCCTGCGCGTAATAGTATTATCCTGTCCCATGCCTGGCTGTTGAGGTTCAGGAATTTTTCAACCTTGGCCAGTTCATCGCCGTACATGATGCGCGCCCTATTTAAGACAGAGGCATAACTTTTATTATATTCTTGCAGGGATATTTTTTTGCCGAATACTATACCGGCATATGACTTGCCGCTTAATGCCACACTGCCTACGCCCCAGGCGGCAAATATTATGACAAGCAGCCACATGACTGCCTTCATTACTTTTTTATTGCGTAATGGTTTAAGCATATAAAACTCCTTTTTAGGTGTATGATTTATTGCCACATCATTATACATAAGCTGACCCATGTTTACAAGTGAAAACAAGCGAAATGCGCCGCTCGAAATGCACCGCACTCGAAATGTAATCGAATACAATTGAATAATCGAAAACATATTAGACAGTACGCGCCACATATGATATAATCCAGGCACGATGAAAATTGATAGGATAAAGAAGGATCTGGCCAGGTATGCGCGCAGGATGGCCTCTGACGGACTTACGGTAGGCTCAAGCGGTAATCTAAGCGCCAGAGATGGTAAGCGTTTTTTTATAAAGTCCGCGGGTTGTTTGTTTGAGGCGTTGCGCCCGGATGACTTTGTGCCATTGGATATAAACTGTCCCACTGTGCAGGGATTGGAAAAAGTACCCAGTTGTGAATACCGCCTGCACGCGGCCTGCTACAGGCAGCGGTCCGACATTAGAGCCGTATTCCATACGCACCCTTTTTTTACCAAGCTTATGTTCTCCGAAACTGCCTCGGCAAGGCCTGTTACCATGGAATATGCCGCTTATATAAACAGGGCCGTTACCTGTGTGGATTTTGCCTCTCCCGGATCCTCTGCATTAGCGCGTTTGATCGAGAAGGCCTGCAAAAAGCATGATTGCATTATTATGAAAAAACACGGTCTCATTACCCTTGGCAGGGGCATGCAGGAGGCGTATTTAAGAAGCCTTATGGTTGAACGCGAGGCCAGGGCGCGCGTGATAAAAGGATTATTAAGGTTAAAAAAGGCCTGTTTCAGCAAGAGAGAGCTTGATATGCTTATTGGCGCTATTTAGCCTTTTTCCACCGGTTTGGGCGAGGGTTTATTGCCGGGTATTTATCGTTATTTCGGCTGGTTACGTATTATATTGACACCAATATTATTTAACTGTATATTATATAAGCAGATTAGGGTAGACATTCACGAGGTATTTATATGGAAAAGATATTAAAGATAGGGCTGCCAAAGGGCAGCCTGCAAGAAGCCACATTAAGGGTATTAAAGAAGGCCGGTTTCAATATCAGTATCGGCAGCAGGTCATATTTTCCGTCCATTGATGATAATGAATTAGACCCAGTGCTGATACGCGCGCAGGAGATGTCGAGGTATGTTGAAGATGGCACGCTTGACTGCGGTATAACTGGCGAGGATTGGATACGAGAGAACTCGTCGCGTGTTATCCGCGTCCAGGGGCTT
>Ga0265297_10004067_pt1 | contig 24780 bp, 27 predicted proteins | sample Munlanlwell13791_FD_192502 | JGI IMG/M metagenome (GOLD analysis project Ga0265297, IMG submission 192502) | Leachate microbial communities from a municipal landfill in Southern Ontario, Canada - Leachate well 137-91 | ecosystem: Engineered > Solid waste > Landfill > Unclassified | place... | reverse complement strand
TGCCTGTAGTTTTTTTCAACCCAATCCATGAAAAAGCTGTCCGGTGCCTCTAAAACAAGGTTTGTGTCACCTTCAAGCCTGGGTTTTAAGGGCAAAATCCAGGTTTCGAAAGAGGTTTTCCCCAACTGCTCGTTTAAGCGCTCCGCGGCTTTTTCCCAGATTAGTTTAATGTCCATCGTTGCCTCGCAAAATCGGGAATTCACAGCTTATCCACATCTTGAATAACTCTGTGAATTCATTATAACAGGCGAAAAACCCTAATCAAGCTAAAAGTTTAAAGAGGTTTCATTATACAATAATTTTTTTTGCAGTCAACAAAAATCCGAAAACATTTTTAGCAACCCGCAACAACAGGGAGCACCGCAGAAGCGGTTTCAGAAAGATACGCGGGTCAGCAGGATAAACGCCGGCCTGCGGGTGAAAAAATTGTTATATTGACCCCTCCCTCCCTCCGGTGGTATAATTGCAATTTAATAAAGTGTAGTGTTGACTTGATTTAAGTTTGTGTTATAATTACTGCCTACTTTTAAATTTTAGACCCGGGCTGTCATAAACAAGGCCGGGCCAGACAAGGAGCGGTTCAGGATATGAAAAAAAACTTAAAGACGCCGACAAACATCATCGGTAAGAAGAAGCACGGATTTTTAAGCAGGATGGCAGGAAAATCGGGCCGGGCTGTGCTCGCTCGTCGACGGAAAAAAGGCAGAAAACGCATTTGCCTTTAATGTTTACCCGGTTTGTTTTAAAGCTGATCGAATTCTACCAGAGGTACGTAAGGGCATTGGTGCCTCATTGCTGCAGGTTCTCGCCAAGCTGTTCTGATTACTCAAAACAGGCTTTGGAAAAATACGGTTTTTTGAAAGGGTCGTTGCTAGCCTTGAAAAGAATATTGAAATGCCACCCTTTTTCGGGCGCCCAAGGCTTTGACCCCCTTTTGTAGCTCTATCAACTTATTGGAGAAGACATGGAAAAACGTTTAATTGTGGCAATCGCTTTATCTATGCTGGTATTGTTGGCCTGGCAGGCGCTTATCCCCAAGCCGCCTACGCCAAAAGCCGTCGAGGTTGGGCATCAGGCCAAAGAAACAGCGACGTTGCCCAGCCCCCAGGTCATCGAGGAAAAGCCGATTGCGCCGGCTACTCTCTGGCAGAAGGACCTGGATAAGCATGGGTTATCAGTTGCCGTCGAGCAGGCGGCGATCAGGGACATTATCTTTAAAGACTATCAGTCCGGGAAAATGACCCTAAGCTCGGGTTTTGCCTTCAAAGGCAAAGGGTTGTTTTTTACCAGGCTCGAGTCAAATCCTCTTGAAGCGAAGTTCGTTCATAAAGACGCAGAAAAGAAGATCACCAAGGCGTTCACTTTCTATAAGTCTAGTTATGCCATAGACTTGCAAGTTTCTATTCAAAACCTTTCTTCCTCGGTCTTAAAATTTGACTCCCCTCTTATTCTTGGGGTTCTCGACTTTAAGACCGATCCAGGACAGCAGCGATTTAGCGATATTGTTATTGCCGGCAAGGATAAAACTTCATTTGTCGACGGAAGGAAGAATTTCGCGTTGCAGCGGCCCAAATTCATCGGTATTCGTAATCAATATTTTTGCGCGATTATTGAGCCTGAGCAAAGCAATTACTCCGCAACGATTACCAAAATAGATCAAAATAACAGCGAAATAAGCCTAACTCCTGAAGAAGCATTAATAATTGACCCAGGTAAAACACTTGAGCAAAAATTCCGTATTTATTTGGGGCCCTTAGAGTTAAAGATAATTCAGGGTGTAAATCCCGAATGGGCGTCAACAGTCAATTATGGCTTTTTTAGCTCTATTTCCGGGGTGCTTTTGCAGTTATTAGAGTTTTTCTACAGACTTGTGCACAATTGGGGCTTAGCCATAATTATTTTATCCTTGGCCATATTCTTCCTCCTTTTTCCTCTTTCATTGAAACAGATGCGCTCTATGAAAGAAATGCAGGCCTTACAGCCCGCTATTGAGGAATTACGCAAAACCTACAAGGACAATCCCCAAAAACTTCACAAAGAGACCCTGGAGTTATACAAAGCGCATAAAGTTAACCCGTTTGGCGGGTGTTTACCGTTAATTTTACAGATGCCTATTTTTTTCGCGCTTTATCAGGCCCTAATAAGATCTGTTCCTTTAAAAGGCGCTAGTTTTCTCTGGATATCGGACCTGTCTCAACCGGATAAACTTTTTATTCTGCCGGTGTCCTTGCCGCTTATCGGTAATGAATTCAATATTCTTCCGATATTGATGGCTGTGATTATGTTTGTCCAGCAGAAGATCAGTATGGGTCACATAAGCAGCGAGCAAGCTGAGCAACAAAAGATCATGATGATTATTATGCCCTTTATGTTTGGGTTTATCTTTTACCATATGCCGGCTGGCCTGGTCCTGTATTGGTTTGTGAACAGTCTGCTTATGGCAGCATATCAATTCCGTGTCAACAGGGCAAAATGAACAAAAAGACAAGCGTAGACATCGAAGGCAAGACAGTAGAAGAGGCAATAAAATTAGCCTTGCAAGAATTGAAACTCCCGCGGAATAAAGTGAAGATAGAAGTTTTGTCGGAGGAAGAAAAGGGCCTTTTCGGAATGGCTGGAGCAAAGCCGGCAAAGGTGCGCGTGAGCGTGATTAAGCATAAAGAAAAGTCTTGACAAAGAAGGCAGTTTTAAGATAATAAAGATAGCCGAAGCGTGATTATTAAAGAAACCTAGTTCCACGTGAAACCTTTCGTAACTCTTTAGATTGCAATGGGTAAAATTATTACGGTTTGTAATCAAAAAGGTGGTACCGGCAAAACAACCTCTGCAATTAACATTTCTGCCTATTTAGCCTTAGCTGGACAGAAGGTATTGTTAGTTGATTTAGATCCCCAGGCAAATGCTACCAGCGGCTCAGGAGTGAATAAACATAGTATTGTAAAAAGCACTTATCACGTCCTTTTAGAAGAAACGGAAATTAAAGAAATCTTAAAACCAACCGCTATCACCAATCTTTCTCTTGCGCCTTCCAACCTGGATCTCACCGGCGCAGAAGTAGAATTAGTAAGTGCGTTAGGACGAGAATATAGATTAAAAAGGGCACTAGTTAAAGAAAGAGAAAATTTTGATTTTATTATAATAGATTCGCCGCCTTCTTTAGGGCTTTTGACGATTAATGCGCTTTGTGCGGCAGATTCGGTACTTGTACCCGTGCAATGTGAATATTATGCGCTGGAAGGCGTGACGCAACTCATTAATACTATTAATCTTGTGAAAGATAACCTTAATCCTAGCTTAGGTATCGAAGGCGTACTACTTACCATGGCAGATTTTCGCACCAACCTTACCAAAGAAGTTGTGCAAGAAGTAAAGAATCATTTCAAAGACAAAGTTTACAAAACGGTAATCCCCAGAAGTGTACGCTTGACCGAAGCGCCGAGTTTCGGAAAGCCGGTAGCTTTGTATGATAAGGAATCAATTGGAGCAAAAAGATATGAGGAATTAGTGGGCGAAATACTGGGAGTGAAATTGGACATTTCCAGATTGGACATTTCTAACTCACCAAATCAAGCAGAACAATCAGGAATAGGAGAACAATAATGGAGAGAAGAGCTCTTGGAAAAGGTATAAGTGCGTTAATTCCTGAAAAAGAATCAGAATCCCAAGAATCAATTATCTATTTAAAAATCTCCCAAATAAAGCCCAATCCTTTTCAGCCGCGTGAAAAATTTGATCAGCAGAGTTTAGAGGAATTGATGCAGTCGATTAAAGAAAAAGGGGTAATCCAGCCGATCCTTGTCAGGCGTAAAGGAGATGATTATGAATTGATCGCAGGAGAGAGAAGGCTGCGGGCGGCAAGCGGATTGAATTTCCAGGAGATACCGGCGATAGTCAAAAACGTGGAAGACATGGATTCCCTGGAGCTTTCCCTGATCGAAAATATCCAGCGTCAGGAACTTAATCCTATCGAGGAGGCGCGCGCGTATCAATATCTAATAGATAAATTTAACCTGACCCAGGACAAGGTAAGCGAAGTACTGGGTAAGGCGAGGGTAAGCGTTACAAACACATTAAGGCTGCTAAAATTGCCACAGGAAATCCAAGAGGAAATGAGGAGTAACCGGATTTCCTTCGGGCATGGCAGGGCTCTCTTAGAGGTAGAGGACCCTAACCATCAGAGAAAACTGGCGCACGAAATCATCTCTAAAGGCTTGTCTGTCAGAGAGTTAGAGAATTTAATCAAGCTCCATCGGCCTAAAACGCATAAAGCACTGAAAAAAGGAAAGGCACAAGAGCCGCTTGTCGCCGTGTTTGAAGAAGAGCTGCAGCATGCCTTAGCTACCAAGGTAAGGATAATAAAAAGAAAAAAACGCGGCCATATAGTGATTGAGTTCTTCTCAGATTCTGACCTGGAGAGAATTGCCAATAAAATTAAGGGAGGTAATTGAAAATGAATCAAGCAGTTTTAATCCTGGTTAAGCCGGACGGTCTCAAGAAATCTCTGACAGGGAATATATTGACCCGGCTTTCAGAAACCAAACTCGAGATAGTGGCGGCAAAAATAGTGCGCGTATCGCAAAGGCTGGCGGAGGAGCATTATAAACATCTCAAGGAAAAGCCTTTTTTTGATGAATTGATAAAATACATCAAGGGAGAATTGCATGACCGGCGCAAGGTGATGGCCCTGGTATATTGGGGCAGAGATGCCATAGAGAAATGCCGGGCATTAGCAGGGGCGACCAACCCCGAGGAAGCCGACCCGACTTCGATACGGGGTTCCTACGGCAGGATCACGACCGCGGGCCTGTATGAGAACGTAATTCACGTCTCCTCCAACGTGTCCGAGGCAGAGAGAGAAATAAAGCTTTGGTTTGAGCCGGGCGAGATCATTGTGGATTTGTATCCCTCCAAAGAGGTTGCCGTCGAGAAATCAAAGGCCAGGGTCTGGGCGGAAGAAGGCGAGAAGAAAAAATGATAAACAGCATGACCGGATTCGGAGCCAGGGAGGCAAAGGTCGCGGGAGTGGGCAAGATCTCCGTGGAACTAAGGAGCACCAACCATAAATTTCTGGAAATCGTTTTGCATTTGCCGGAAGGATTCCTTTTTCTGGAAGACAAGATTAAAAAAGAAATCGAGTCCAGGATAAAGAGGGGAAGAGTTACCTGCGTCATTAACATTGCCGGCACCGCGTCGAACAATGTCTTTATCAATAAGCCGCTGCTCAATAAATATATGGCCGAGTTGAGGGGCATCAAGAGGGCTTTGCGCATGGAAGACAAGATAAGCATTGATACCTTGATCCGTCTCCCCGGGGTTTTGACACTGGAAGAAAATACCCCGAGTAAAAATCTGGTCTGGCTTAAACTGAAAATTTTGCTGAAACAGGCCCTCAATGACCTGGCTGCTATGCGCCAGAGAGAAGGCCGCGCCCTTCAGGCGATATTAAGAAAACGGTGTCATGCGCTAAGGGTTGACCTTGAGGCGGTAAAGGCGAGGTTTAAGAAGGCGGTTAAAGACAAGGTCGGCTCAATGAAGACGGACGAGGAGCGGCTGAATTTTTTGAATAACGCCGATATCGCCGAAGAGACAGACAGGGTATCGTTCCACATCACGAATTTCACCAGAAAGCTTTCTAAAAACGCGCCGATGGGCAAGGAACTGGATTTTATCGCGCAGGAACTGCAGCGCGAAGCCAATACTGCGGCCGCGAAATCCTTCGACGCAAAGATTTCGGCCAAGGTCGTGCAGATGAAAAGCCAGATCGAGAAAATCAGGGAACAGGCTCAGAACATCGAGTAAGAATATAAGTGAAACGCGCCGTTAAAAAAGGATTGATATTTGTTATTTCCGGGCCGTCCGGATCCGGCAAAACCACGATCCTTGAAACTGTCGTTAAAGAAAAGCCCTTGAGAAAGAAAGTGATGCGCTCCATTTCTCTGACGACGAGGCCCAAGAGGTCCAAAGAGGTGGATAAGAGGGACTATTTTTTTGTAACCGACAGGGAATTTACGGACTTACGGCGGGCAAGAAAAATTCTTGAATGGACGAAATATTTGGGGTATTATTACGGGACGCCCAGGGATTTTGTTGATGCCCAGCTGGAAAAAGGCAGGCATATCCTTCTTTGCCTGGACATTAAAGGCGCAAATAAGATAAAGCGTCTTTATGGCAGCAGGGCCGTGCGGATTTTTGTAATGCCGCCGTCTTTAGACGTCCTGTTTCACAGGATACAAGGACGCTGCCACAGGACCTGCGGGGAAGAGATTAGGCGGCGCGTGAAACTCGCGGAAAAAGAGATAGAGGCTGCCTCCGAATATGATTTTAAGCTGGTCAATCGGGACCTGGGCAAGGTGGTAAAGGAATTAAGCGGGATAGTATTAAAAAAAATAACTAATAAATAAGGTAGTTGCTACACCCGAACCTATCGGATGGTTCGGTGTTCCCGTAGAGACGGGACACCGGCGCATCAAATAGCGCCGGGTGTTAGCGAAGTGCGAAAAGGAAGGATTAAAGATGGGTTATGTGCCGATAGAGCGACTCCTTGATAAAAGCAGCTTCTCTGTTTATAAGCTAGTCATCCTGGCGTCCAAGCGGGCGCTTGAGATTGCCGAAGGCCAGCCAAGGCTTGTTAAGGTCGATCCTTTAATGAAGCCCTCGACGGTAGCGATGTACGAGATTGCGCAGGGACTGGTATTGGCAAAAAAGATGGGCAGCCACTGATATATTACATAAAAAAATATGGCAGAAAAAAAGAATATTATCTTAGGCGTGACCGCCAGCATCGCGATATATAAATCCTGCGAGATAATCAGGCAGCTGCAGGAAAAAGGCCTGTCGGTTACGGTCGTGATGACCGCTGAGGCAGAGGAATTGATCAGGCCTGTTGTCTTCAGAAGCCTGACCCGCAACAAGGTATATACTGGCATGTTCCAGGAGCCGCAGGCATGGGAAATAGAGCATATCTCACTTGCAAAAAAAGCCGACCTGGTCCTGGTTGCGCCTGCCACGGCAAACATTATCGGTAAGATCGCAAACGGCATTTGCGATGATCTGCTTACGTGCGTGGTGATGGCGACCAGCGCCCCCGTGCTGCTTGCCCCGGCGATGAACGCCAATATGTTTCGAAATAAGATATTGCAGGACAATCTTAATAAGCTCAAGGCAGCCGGATATAAGATTATAGCGCCGGTAGAGGGGAAACTTGCCTGCGGTGACAGGGGAATAGGGTGTTTGGCTCCCGTCGAAGCAATTGTCAAGGAAGTAAAAAGATATCTGTGACTTTGGCGACGTAGCCAAGTGGCAAGGCAGCTCTCTGCAAAAGAGCTATCCAGCGGTTCGAATCCGCTCGTCGCCTCTACTTAAATTTTCCGACAAGGAAAATTTAAGTGCACTCAAGCGAGCGAAGCGAGGCGACAAGCCGAGCAGCGAGCGTAGTGCCCCCGCTATCTTTGGGCAAGTGGTGGAATGGCATACACGAAGGACTTAAAATCCTTTGGCCGTAAGGTCGTGAGGGTTCAACTCCCTCCTTGCCCATAAAATTAAGCCAGCCTCTGGCGTTTTGGCTTAATTTTACGCCGAGCCCTGCGAGGCGGAACAAGAGCCAGCCTCTGGCGTTTTGGCTTAATTTTACGCCGAGCCCTGCGAGGCGGAACAAGAGCCAGCCTTGATTTTGGCATACCTCTGGTGCTTATGCCAAAATCACACTTTGCTTCTCGCAAAGTGCATGGCGCATTATTGTAGTTTTCACCGCACTGTGTGCGGTGTAGAGTTTAATTTTACGCCGAGCGATTGCAGAGGCGATATGCTACAGTACTTATTATAAATGCATATAATAAGCGTATTGTTTTTACTGCCGTGCGCGTTCGCATCCGCTTATTTGCTTTATTTCGCACATTTTGTCTGGGTGCAGGGGACGGAGTGGAGTTTTCTTGATTTCTTTGCCGGCAATCTTGATTTTGCGGATAGGTGCGTGAAAGTGCTGGCGCTGTGCGTGGTATTCTTTATCTTCGCGCTCATTCATTACGCCAAAGGCAAAGAAGAGGGATGGTTGAGGCTTTCTTTGGCCGTCCTTTCCTTAAGCGCATTTATTTTGTTGCTCAACCTGCTTTCTTTGTTTTATATTTACCAAGTGTGGTTATAGATTTGGGCTCATAGCTCAGTTGGTTAGAGCGTTGCGTTGACATCGCAAAGGTCTGAGGTCCGAGTCCTCATGGGCCCACTGATTTTCTTAAAAAACAGGCGCTATAAAAAAGGATAAGCCATGGCAAATGCTGATGATCTGGGACCGATACAGAAGTTAATGGATGACCCTCAGGTTTCCGAAATCATGATCAACGGGCCGAAAAAGATTTTTATCGAGAAGAACGGGAAGAAATCCCTGACCGATGTTTCTTTTGCCAGCGAGGACGAACTCAAAAAGATCATAGAGAAGATATATTCTGCCAGGGGCAAGAGGGTTGATAACGATGTGCCGTATGCCGATGTCTGCACGGAAGACGGAACGCGCATAAACACGATCATCTTCCCGATCTCGCGCTTCGGGCTGTCTATTACCTTCAGGAAATTCGCCAAAGACATCAGCACCGTAGATGACCTTATTAGATTAGGCACCGTAAATCAGCGGACCGCGGATTTTTTAATCGCCTGCATCAAGGGCAAGGTGAATATGATCTTTTCCGGCGGCACGGCGGTAGGCAAGACCACGGCGTTGCAGATCCTCTCTAAATATTTTGACCCGGAAGAAAGGGTGATCACAATCGAGGACGCGGCAGAATTAAAACTGGCGCAGGGGAATGTCATCTCTTTGGAAACCAGGACCCCGGATAGAGAAGGTAAGGGCGGCGTGTCCTTAAGAGACCTGATCAGGAATGCCTTGCGTATGGCTCCCGACAGGCTGGTCATCGGAGAAATCAGAGGCGTTGAAGCGGTGGATATGTTCCAGGCCATGGCAACGGGCCATGCCGGCACCATAGGCATTGTCCACGGTAATTCCCCGCGCGATGTAATCGCCAGGCTTGAGACTATGGTGCTTATGTCCGGCATCCAGCTTCCCTTATCGGAAGTAAGGAAGATGATCGCTTCTACTATAAACCTGGTGGTGCATATGGAGCGTTCCCAGGATGGCTCGCGGAAAGTGACCTACATTACAGAAATAAGGGGCATGGAAAGGGATGAGATAATTTTTAATGACCTGTTTGCTATGCGGTTCGAGAAAGACAAAGAGGGTAAGGTTATCAGTGTTTTAAAGCCCTGCATAAGGTACTACCCGCTGTTTTTCCAGAAATTGCAGAAAATGAGCCTTGTCTCGGATAAAATTTTCGTAAGCGACTAAACATGGACCTTGAAACCCTAAGACATTCCTGTTCGCATATTATGGCAGAAGCGGTACAAGAGCTCTGGCCGGGGACTAAGTTGGGCATCGGCCCGTCGATCGAAGACGGGTTCTATTACGACTTCGATAAAAAGGAAGCCTTTGCCGACGAAGATCTGAAAAAGATCGAAGATAAGATGCTTGAAATAATCAAAAGGAACGAGCCGTTCCGCAGGGAGGAGATGGGCAAGCAGGAGGCAAGGGCCATTTTTGAGAAGCTAGGCGAGACCTATAAACTGGACTTGATAAATGAAATACCCGAAGACAATATCTCAATATACAGGACCGGGGACGGCTTTGTGGATTTATGCCGCGGTCCGCACATTGAGTCAACGGGCAGGATCAAGGCGTTCAAGCTGCTGTCGCTTGCCGGCGCATACTGGCATGGCATTGAAACCAACCCCATGCTGCAGAGGATTTACGGCACCTGCTTCGAGACCAGGAAGGAACTGGAAGAGTATCTGAAGAACCTGGAAGAGGCAAAAAAGCGCGACCACAGAAAACTGGGGCCGCAGCTGGGGCTCTTTGATATCTATCACGAAGAGGCCGGAGCGGGCCTGGTGTTTTATCATCCGAAGGGCGCGGTCTTACGCACGATAATCGAGGATTACGAAAAAGAAGAGAATTTAAAACGGGGTTATCAGGCGGTGATCACGCCGCATATCATGCAGTCGGAATTATGGAAGACCTCCGGGCACCTTGATTTTTACAAAGAAAACATGTATACGCTTAAGATCGAAGAGAGGGAATTTGTCTTAAAACCGATGAACTGTCCGGGGCATATACTTATTTATAAATCAAAAAGCCGAAGTTATAAAGACCTTCCTTTGCGTTTATTTGAACTCGGGACTGTGTATCGCCATGAAAAGGCGGGGGTCCTGCACGGATTATTGCGCGTGCGCGGTTTTACCCAGGACGACGCGCACATATTCTGCCTGCCGGAACAGTCGAAATCGGAAATCAAGGCTGTAATCGATTTTGTCTTTGATACGATGAAAGACTTCGGGTTTAAAGATGTCGGGATCGAGCTGAGCACGCGCCCCGAAAAATATACGGGTTCAGACCAGGATTGGGAAGCCGCGACCGCGAACCTTGAGGCGGCGCTGAAGGAGAAAGGGCTGGCTTACGACGTAAATATAGGAGAAGGTGCTTTTTACGGGCCCAAGATAGATATAAAAATCAAAGATGCCCTGCACAGGCAATGGCAGTGCGCGACCATCCAGTGCGATTTTAATCTGCCTAAAAGGTTCGGGCTGGAATTCATTGATAGTGACGGGAAAGCCAAGCCACCCATCATGCTTCACCGGGTGCTTTTGGGAAGCCTGGAGAGGTTTATCGGCACGCTCATAGAACATTACGCCGGCGCGTTCCCCGTGTGGCTCGCCCCGGTGCAGGCCACGATTATCCCGATCAACGCCAACGTTAAGGAATACGCCAATTCCGTAAAAGAAAAATTAATGGCGGGGCATCTGAGGGTTGAACTGAACGACGGGAACGAAACTTTAAACAAGCGCATCCGTCAGGCAGAGATCGAAAAAAACCCCTATATACTGATTGTCGGGGAGCGCGAGGCCAAAGAGGGCAAGGTGGCAATAAGGAAGAGGGGCAAGGGCGATATCGGCACGATGCCCGTAGAAGATTTTGTCAGGCTTATTCAAAAGGAGATAGAAGAGAAAATTTAGACTAGCGCAACTTCAATTTCCCCTCGCAGAGCTCGGGGTAAAATTGAAGTTAAGCGCCAAAGGCAACTTCAACTTTAATAAGGAGGTGGTTACGATAAACAAATATATACGAGTAAATGAAAAGATACGTGTTCCGCAGATACGCGTCATCGGTCCGGACGGGGCCCAGCTGGGCGTAATGGCGACCACCCGGGCGCAGGAGATGGCCAATCAATATGAACTGGACCTGGTGGAAGTAGCCCCCACGGCCAACCCTCCGGTCTGTCGCATCATAGATTTCAGCAAATTCAAGTATGACCAGGAGAAGAAAGAACGCGAGGCCAAGAAACACCAGAAGCAAAGCCATCTTAAAGAGATACGCGTGAAGCCTAATATCGACAGCCACGATTACCAGACAAAATTAAAGCAGACCATCGCTTTTTTACAGAAAAAAGACAAAGTGAAAATCAATCTTTTTTTCAGGGGAAGGCAGATGGAGCACCTTGACCTGGGAAGAAAGATTTTGGATAAGTTTATTGCGGATACGCAAAACGAAGGACAGATAGAAAAAGACCCGGTTTTGGAAGGCAGGGTTATATCGTTGGTAATAGGACCGAAATAATCAAAAAATAAAAGGAAAAACATGCCAAAATTAAAAACGAAAAAAGGGGTAGCTAAGAGATTCAAGTTAACCAAAAAAGGCAAGATAAAGTACGTGCCTTCCGGTAAAAGCCATCTTTTATCGAGCAAGGAGACCGAAAGGATACGCAAATTAAGAAGGGCTGTTTGTCTGGGAGACAAGAAGCAGGCCAAATATCTTAAAAGAATGCTTCCCTATGGATAGAAGATAAGTTATGTAACCAAAAAATGAAGAAGAAAACAGTCTCGTTGTTTCGTTTACTCGGCGCCTCGTTATTTTGAAAATTTGCGAGATAACGAGTTAACGAGATAACGAGTCAACGAACAAAGGAGCAGTGTAACATGGCTAAAGTAAAACACAGCGTGGCAACACGCAGGAGAAAGAAACGCACGTTAAAGAAGACAAAGGGCTATTGGGGCGACCGCAGCAAGCAGTATCAGCAGGCCCGCCGGGCGCTTATGCACGCGCTGGTTTATTCGTATCGCGACAGGCGCAACAAGAAAAGGGAATTCCGGGCGCTATGGACCACGCGCATCAATGCGGCCTGCCGGCAGTTCGGGACCACTTACAGTAAATTCTTAAACGGGCTTAAAAAAGCCAAAGTAAGCCTGGACAGAAAAATCCTGGCAGACCTGGCGGTAAATGATATAAAGGCGTTTGAGAAGCTAGTTGAACTAGTAAAAGGCAAGTAGTTCAAAGTTCAAGGTTCATAGTTCATTGAACAATGAACTAACAAAAGCGAAACGAGGGAATATGTACGTAATAATCGTCGGCTGCGGCAGGGTGGGTTCGGAATTGGCAAAACTCTTGTCCAACGAAGGCCACGACGTCGTCGTTATCGACAAGAATCAATCTTCGTTTGAGCGATTAAGCGCAACATTTAACGGCCTGACTCTCGTTGGGAACGGGTTTGATCTTGCGCTCTTGAAGCAGGCTGGCATCGAAAAAGCGGATGCCTTCTGCGCGGTGACTAACGGCGACAATACCAATTTAATCTCGGCTCAGGTGGCCAAGAGGATATTCAAGGTCTCCAAGGTAATCGCCAGGGTTTACGATCCGCAGCGCGCGCATATTTACTCCACTCTGGGGCTGGATATTATAAGCGGGACAATACTATTTGCCGCGATGCTGAGGGACAAGGTCATTGAAAGCCACTTTTCCAGTTATCTTATCGAGACAAAGGATTTAGGGGTCTTAGAAATTGACGTCAAGGGCGAGCTCGTGGGAAAAAATATCGAGGAGGTCAACCAGCCGGAGGAATTCCTGGTCGTTGCGATCAGGCGTCTGGACGGGGTCATCATACCGCAGCCAAAGACTGTTTTGCAGCGCAAGGACGTCCTGATGGGGATAGTCAAAGTAGCCAGCCTTCACAAGATAAAAGAGAAGCTGAACCTGCAAGAGGAGTCTTTATAATGTATATAATAATCGTAGGCGCCGGTAAAGTAGGTTATTTTCTGGCAAAGAGGCTGTCTGCCGGAGCGCACACAATCAGCCTGGTGGATAAAGACAGGGCTACCTGCGAGGCAATAGCAAAAGAGATGGAATGCCTGGTAATCCACGGCGACGGTTGTGACCCTCAAATCTTGGAAGAAGCCGGTATCGCCAGGGCAGATGTCGTAGCGGCGGTTACAGGCGAAGATGAAGATAACCTTATTATTTGCCAGTTGGCAAAAGAGAAATTCAACATCGGCCGCACCGTCGCCCGGGTAAATAATCCTGACAATGAACACACCTTTTTTGAGCTGGGCATCGATGTGCCTATTGATTCTACTAAAATCATAGCCAAGATCATTGAAGAGGAGGTTTCTTTCTCTGATTTTGTTAACCTGATGAGTTTTAAGCGCGGGAAACTTTCCATAGTCCGCGTTGACCTGCCTCAAGACTCGCCGATTATAAATAAGCGCGTTCAAGATATTAGGCTCCCGAAAGATTCCGTGCTTGTTTCAATTGTAAGAGGCGATCAAGTCGTTGTCCCTAAAGGGGATACCGTGCTTCTGCCGGGAGACGATATCATCGCGATCACCCTCGTCGGTAATGAACCGCAGCTATTAAACCTTTTAGTCGGAAAACTGTAATGAAATCAAAGATATTTTTAAACGCAGTTTTGGGTATCGGCGCCGAGGTTTTGTATGCCGCATTGATTATGTTAATGGCGCTTGTGATCTGCCTGGTTTTTAACTCCATATGATACTAAAGCCCACAAAAGAAGACATAAGAAATATCGGATTTTATCTGGGTAAGATCATTGTCGGTTTGGGGCTGATCATGCTTATCCCGCTGCTTATTGGCTTGGTTGCGTGCGAGATAAACCCCGCGCTGGATTTTTTGATCGGGGCAGAGATAGCCCTGGTCTTTGGCTTTATTCTGATCAAGCTTTGTCATACCGAACGAGACTTAAGCTGGATGCAGGGAATGATCGTTGTTGCTTTGTCGTGGCTCGCAGCGACGCTGTTGGGAGCGGTGCCGATGTATTTAAGCGGCCACTGGAATTCTTTCCTGGATGCCTGCTTTGAGGCCATGTCGGGGTTTGCGACGACCGGGCTGACCTTAGTCCAGGACCTGGACCACCTCTCTTATGCCCACAACTTCTGGAGGCACTTGGGTCCTTTCGTCGGAGGTCAAGGTATAGTCATCGTTGCGCTTTCTTTATTTTTGCGCGCATCTTCCGGCGCCTTCAAATTATATGTGGGAGAGGCGCGGGAAGAAAAAATATTGCCCAATATAATTCATACCGCAAGGTTCATATGGCTTATAAGCCTGGTGTATTTAGTGTTGGGGACAATTGCGTTGGGTGCTGCCGGCATATTTGTTCTGGGGTTAAAACCGGTAAATGCCCTTTTCCATGGCGCCTGTATTTTTATGGCGGGCTTTGACACGGCTGGATTCAGCCCCCAATCGCAGAACATACTTTATTATCACAGCTTGCTGTATGAATGTATTATAATCATTATCATGATTTTAGGCGCATTGAACTTCAATTTTCATTATCAGCTTTGGGCGGGAAAATTTAAAGAGGCGGTAAAAAACATCGAGTCAAAGGCATTCTTCATAAGTATCATGCTTTTTTTCCTGGTCACATCTTTGGGCCTGGAACAGGCGGGTATTTATCCGGGCTTAGTTTCATTCTTCCGCAAGGGTTTTTTTCAATTTATCTCAGGACACAGCACCACCGGTTATATGACCATTTACGCCCAGCAATTCATTAAGGAATGGGGCAACCTTGCCCTGGCAGGGCTGATTTGCTCCATGGCCCTGGGTGGTTTTATTTGCTCCACCTCAGGCGGAGTAAAGATGCTTCGCATCGGAATAATATTCAAAGCGCTTTTTGAAGACATAAAACGGCTGATATTGCCGGAAAAGGCAATTTTCTTCCAGCGCTTCCATCATGTTAAAGACGTGTTGCTTGATGATAAGCAGGTAAGGTCGGCTTTATTGATAACGCTGGCGTATATTATCCTCTATGCCATTGGCACGCTGGTCGGGGTATTTTACGGCTATCCATTTTTGGAATCTTTGTTTGAATCCACGTCTGCCGCGGCAAACGTAGGGTTCTCTTGCGGCATCACGAACGCCGGCATGCCGGACGGGTTAAAGCTTACCTATATTTTTCAGATGTGGGCAGGGAGATTAGAGTTTATGTCCATATTCACCCTGGCAGGCTTCTTCGTGGCCGCGATAAGAGGGAAACGATAAAAATGCCAAAACTTAAGACTTATATATTCGTTATTATAATTTTTATTACTTCCCTTTCGGCTTTTGAATTGTGCGCCCAGACGGTCTCAAGCACGGAGCTGATAAACAATGCCAAGTCGTATGACGGCAAGACCGTGGGTTTCACCGGTGAGGTCATCGGTGACGTAATGGCGCGCGGAGATTTTGCCTGGATAAATGTCAATGACGGGTATAATGCCGTAGGGATCTGGATAGAAAAGAAATTATCCCAGGAGATCAGCTATACGGGAAGTTTTAAGACCAAGGGAGACAAGATATCGGTCGAAGGGGTTTTTCAACGCGCCTGCCCGGAGCACGGAGGCGATTTTGATATACACGCCGTAGCATTGAAGAAAATTTCTAGTGGCAGGCAGACGGCGGAAGGGTTGAATATTTCAAAGAGGAATTTCGCTTTAATTTTGTTCGGAGTGCTATGTCTGATAATAATATTGAGTCGATTAAAGAGGACTTCGCTCAAGAAATAAACAAGGTCGCATCTTCGGAAGAGCTGGAGTTGCTGCGTGTAAAATACCTTGGCAGAAAAGGCATCGTCGCCCAGTTTATGAGCGTGATCCCTTCATTGCCGAAAGAAGAGAAGGTTTCGTTCGGCCAGCAGGCAAATGCGCTTAAGCAGCACATCTCGTCGCTTATCGAAGAAAAACAAAAATCGTTAGGAGGCCCTGTTGATGAAGGCGGGTCCTGCGGAACAGATGTCACTATGCCCGGCATAGCGCAGGAATTAGGGCATCTGCATCCGATAACCCAGATAATCGAAGAGATTTGCGCTATCTTTATACGTATGGGCTTTTCGGTGATCGAGGGCCCGGAGATAGAGACCGAATATAACAATTTCACCGGCCTGAATATTCCTCTTGATCACCCCTCGCGCGACGCCTTTGATACGTTTTATCTTAAAGATACGCCTCACTTGTTATTGAGGAGCCATACCTCTCCTGTGCAAATACGCGCGATGAAAAAACATAAGCCGCCTTTGGCGGTTATCGTGCCCGGCAGGGTTTACCGCCCGGACGCTACAGACGCCTCACATGCCTTCATGTTCCACCAGATAGAAGGATTCATGGTGGATGAGGATATAAAATTCTCCGATTTAAAAGGCACCCTGGAGATCTTCGCGAAGGCGGTTTTTGGAGAAGATATTAGGATGCGTTTCCGGCCGCATTTTTTCCCTTTTACCGAGCCGTCGGCCGAGGTAGATATATCCTGCGTGATTTGTAAAGGCGCAGGCTGTCCTTCCTGCGGCAGAAAAGGCTGGCTTGAGATACTGGGGTCGGGGATGATCCATCCCAATGTCTTTAAGCACGTCGGGTATAATCCGAAGAAATATACAGGCTTTGCCTTCGGCATGGGCATAGAACGCATAGCGATGTTGAAATACGGGATAAAAGATATCAGGATGTTTTGCGAAAACGACCTGAGATTCTTAAAGCAATTTTAATAGTGTAGTTAAACGAATATGAAAATAACATATAACTGGCTTAAAGATTTTGTAGATATCAAGTTATCACCTCAGGCCCTGGCGGAAAAATTAACCATGGCCGGTATAGAGGTCGGGTCTATCGAGGAAAAAGACGGAGATTTTATCTTTGAGATAGAAATAACCTCTAACCGTCCCGATTGGCTGAGCGCGATCGGACTTGCGCGGGAAGTAGCGGCCATCCAAAGTTCAAAGTTCAAATTTCAAAGTTCAAAGTTTTTGTCCCAATACTCAATACGCAATACTCAATACAAAAAAGCAAAGGAATACCCTTCTTTAAAAATTGAAATAGAGAGTAGAAAAGATTGCCCTCTTTATACCGCCAAGATAATTCGCGGCGTAACGGTAGGCCCTTCCCCGGGCTGGCTTAAGAGCAGATTGGAAAAAATCGGCTGCCGCTCCGTAAATAATGTAGTCGATATCACCAATTATGTTTTATTCACTTACGGCGAGCCTTTGCATGCCTTTGACCTGGATAAATTGAATTCCGGGACAATAGAAGTCCGGCGCGCAAGGCAGGGAGAGAAGATTACCATTATCGACGGGCAGGAAAAAACCCTGGGCCCGGGAACCCTGGTTATCGCAAACGGCTCCGGAACGGACAATAAAGCAGTCGCGGTTGCGGGCGTTATGGGAGGAAAAGATACGGAGGTCACCTTTGCCACAAAAAACGTACTTCTTGAGGCAGCGATATTTAATCCGGTAGTCATCCGCTGCGGCAGAAGAGAATTGGGCGTACAGACCGATTCATCTTACCGTTTTGAAAGAGGCATCGATATCGGGACCGCGCTCCTGGCGTCCAAGCGGGCAGCTGATTTGATCCTGCAAGAGGCAGGCGGAGAGTGCGTTTTAGACAAAAGCGCGGGCAAGATAAAAGAAAAACAGAAAATCATTCATCTTTCTCCCGATCAGGCCAGCAAGGTCCTGGGGGTAAAAATAACCATCGCAAAAATAAAGGCGATTTTGAATAATCTGGGATTTACTGTAAAGCAGGCAGGCAGGGATGCTCTTTCGATAAGCGTGCCGTTGTTTAGGCAGGACATTAATCTTGAGATCGACCTGATCGAAGAAGTGGCGCGAATATTCGGATATGAACATATTCCTGTTAGTTCCCCATACATCAAGCCGAAGATAAATATCCGGTCCCGGATGGAACAGGTATCTTTGATAAAAAACACGCTTGTAGGCCTGGGTTTGACCGAGGTGATCACATACAGCCTGATTGACAGGGAGGCCCTGGTTGACTTTGGCCTTTCTGCCGACAAGCCGGTTGAGGTGCAAAACCCGTTAAGCAAAGAACAGGAGATCTTGAGGCCCTCGATCATTCCGTCGTTAGGCAGATGTATCGCCTATAACCTTAATCAAAAACAAAATTACGTTAACATCTTTGAAATCGCAAAAATATTCCCAGGATGGAAAGCGGATATGCCCAAAGAAGAGCTGGTTTTAGGCCTGGGCGTTTGCGGAGAACGCGCAAGGCTGGTAGACAGCGGCAGGGTGATCGAGGAGCTGGGTTTTTTACAGATAAAAGGAACCCTCGAGGCCGTATTTGAGCGCCTGGGTTTAGAGGATTATAGGTTTATCGACGAAGAGCGGGGGGAAATCCGGATAAGTATTTCCGGTGAAGAGGCCGGGGTTGTTACCAGGCTAAAAAGAGATATTCTGAATAAGCTGGACATAAAAAATCAGGATGTTACCGTCGCGGAACTCTCTCTCGAGAAGATCTTAGGCCGTGTTAACCTCAAAAGAAAATTTACCCCGCTGCCTGTCTTTCCGCGCATCGCAAGAGACATCAGCATGCTCCTTAGGAATGAAATAAAAATAGGCGAAGTATTCGGGTTGATAGAAGAAAAGGCCGGGGCGTTCCTTAAGGATGTTAAAGTGACCGACCTTTATAAAGGAAAACAGATCCCAAATGGATTTAAGGGCCTCACCATATCCTGCCTCTATGGCTCGGATGAGCGCACGCTTACCGAAGAGGAAATCAACCCCCTTCATTCACGGGTCTTAGAGGCCTTAAAAGAGAGATTCGGCGCACAGCTCAGGTAAAGATCGATTTTTCAAGGAGGCATCTGCTTAAAACAGAAGCCTTACTTGGGCAGGATTGATTTCCTGGCGCGGATGTGCTATACTTAAAATACAAAATCGTTCTTATAGAATCCCTGCTGTGCGCGTTGGAAGCAATGATTGGTGATCCAACACTAATAATATGGGAGCAAAACTCTTTCGGTATTGCGGTATCGAAGGGAAGCGCCCACGTAGAACCAAACCGGTTCAACCAATCATTCTGACGGCACGTTGCGGGGATTTTTTTTAATGAGCAGACACTTTACGGAGCACGAAGTGCGACGTAAAGTGTAGCCAGGGCTATACTGAGTATCTGGCGTCTGCGAATTAACTTCCTTAGCCGCCAAAGCTATTTAGTTCATTCAACAGGCTAAGGAAGCTTCTTGTTAATGATAGTCGGAGCACGAAGTGCGACGTAAAGTGTAGCCAGGGCTATACTGAGTATCTGGCGTCTGCGAATTAACTTCCGAAGCCCGTCAGGGATGCTAATCATGGATTAAAGGGCGAAGGAAGATTCTTGTTATGGACCTCTTCACTAAAGAAAACCAGCCTGATTTCAAAGACCTTCCTCTTGCAGTACGCATGCGCCCGGTGACCCTCGATGATTTTGTCGGACAGGAGCATATCATCGGCAAAGGAAAGCTCCTGCGCAGGGCGATCGAAGCCGACCGCATAAGTTCCGTAGTCCTTTTCGGGCCCCCCGGCAGCGGAAAGACATCGCTTGCCTATGCTATCGCGAATGTCACCAAGGCCAATTTCGCCGCGATCAACGCCACAACTTCCAACGTCGAGGAATTAAGAAAGATCATCTCAAGCGCCAAGCATATCAAATCAACCGGCGGCAAAAAGACCATTCTTTTTATCGACGAGATACACCGTTTTAATAAAGCGCAGCAGGATGTGCTTCTGCCCGATATAGAAGAGGGCAATCCGGTGCTCATCGGCGCCACCGTCCATAATCCCTTTTTTTCCATTGCTGCCCCGCTTCTCTCCCGCTCACTTGTTTGTGAACTTAAGGCCCTTAAAGAGAATCAAGTGCTTTCGATATTAAACGCTGCCTTAAAAAATGAGGAAAAGGGTCTGGGCAGCCTTGATATAAAGGCGGACAAAAACGCGCTTGCGTTTCTTGCCAGGGTCAGCGAAGGGGATGCCAGGCGCGCCCTGAACGCGCTTGAAATAGGCGTTCTGACAACGCCGCCGGAAAAAAACGGCTGCATAAAATTTGATCTGGATGCGGCCGCCGAGTCGATCCAGAAAAAGGCCGTGCTCTATGATAAAGACGAAGACGCCCATTATGATACCGCCTCGGCGTTCATAAAATCCATGCGCGGCTCTGACCCCGATGCCGCTATTTATTGGATGGCAAAGATGCTTTACGCTGGAGAAGACCCGCGTTTTATCGCGCGCAGGATTTGCATACTGGCCGCCGAAGACGTCGGGAACGCAGACCCTCTGGCGCTTGTCCTGGCGAACGCGGCTTTGCAGATAGCCGAATTCGTCGGCATGCCCGAGGCGCGTATACCTCTGGCTGAGGCCTGTATTTATGTTTCCTGCGCGCCTAAGTCCAATGCGAGTTATTTGGCGATTGACAAGGCGTACGCTGACATCGAGAATGAGCGGGTGCAGGAGGTTCCGGACCATCTTAAGGACGCCAATTATAAAGGAGCGGAAAAACTGGGCCACGGCAAAGATTACAAGTACGCCCACGATTACAAAGACCATTACGTGAAACAAAAATATACCCGCAGGAAGGTAAAATATTACGAGCCGACTGACATCGGCCATGAGGCAAAAATAAAGCAGAGGCTGGACAAACTGCAGAAAAATTCTTCCTAAGGGAGAATTCCGCTTGTGATTCTTGCCGAAAAGTGCTAAAATTAAAAGATTGATCAGAGGAAAACATGATTATAACAGAGCAGAAAGCCATTGATGAGATTATAGATAGCCTAAAAGGCTATACGAAGATTTTTTTGGTAGGCTGCGGAGAATGTTCCGCCACCTGTAAAACCGGCGGCGAGCCGGAATTGGCCAAAATAAAGGCCCTGCTTGAAGAACGCGGGAAAAAAATAGTAGGGAGTTGTCTTCCTGAGGCGCCCTGTTTAGCAAGTAAGATCAAGACGGAGCTAGCAAAAAACTCCAAGGCAATAAGAGAGGCTGAAGCGATCCTGGTGCTCTCCTGCGGCCTGGGCGTGCAGTCGGTAAAAGACAACGACAGGACCGGACTGCCTGTTGTGCCCGCCCTTAATACGCTCTGCGGTGCCGTCATGGACGCAAAAGGAGATTTTTACGAGAAATGTTCTATGTGCGGGGAATGTGTCCTGGGCGTAACCGCTGGGATCTGTCCGGTAACCCTCTGCGCAAAGGGGTTATTGAACGGACCATGCGGCGGAATGAACAAGGGCAAATGCGAAGTGGATATAGAAAAAGACTGCGCCTGGGTTTTAATCTACAAGGAACTGGAAAAAAGGAATAAAACGGGGCAATTGAAAGAAATCAGGCCGGCAAGGGATTTCAAGAAGGCGCTTAAACCCAAAAAAGTGCTTATGAATAAATAGCGCTATTCCGAGAGAAAGCTTATGTCCGATTTAAATTACAGCGACAAGGTAATGGATCATTTTTTACATCCCAGGAACGTCGGTGAGATCCCCGACGCAAGCGGGGTCGGGAACGTCGGGAACCCCGTCTGTGGAGACGTAATGAGGATGTATATAAAGGTCGAGAATGGCGTTATAGTCGACGCCAAATTTAAGACCTTTGGCTGCGGGGCGGCGATAAGCACCAGTTCTATGGTGACAGAGATGGTTAAAGGAAAGACTATCGAAGAAGCGCTGAAGATCTCAAACAAAGCCGTAGCGGAGGCCTTAGGCGGGCTGCCTCCGGTGAAAATGCATTGTTCGGTGCTGGCGGAACAGGCCTTGAGGTCAGCCCTGGCGGATTATTACAAAAAAATCGGCAAGGACGCAAGCTTATTCGAGCCAAAGAGTGACGAACACGGCCATGAGCATTGAGCTTTACGTTACCACGGTGTTGACAAAGACTAAAATACGTAGTAAAATCCTTAACAGGTTGAAAACACATAAGGAGGAAGACCGAGATAAAAAAAGCAGATTAGTAAAAAAAAGGCTTTTCCGGACTTCAATTTTTAAAAAGGCGAAAGTTATAATGTTTTACATCGCCTTGAGTGGCGAGGTTAAGACAGAAGAAATGATAGAAGCTGCAAAAAAACTAGGTAAGACAGTAGCAGTGCCAATTTGCGAGCACGATAGAATAATAATAAGACCCTGCATTTTAACGCATAGGGCTAAATTGCGAAAAGGTCCTTACGGAATATGCGAGCCGGCAGTCAAGAGCTTTATTGACATAAAAGATCTGGATCTGGTGATTGTGCCTGGATTAGCTTTTGATAAGAAAGGCAACCGGCTTGGCCGCGGCAGGGGCTGTTATGACCATTTTCTCCAGCGACTACCTAAGGATACACCTGCGATTGGCCTGGCATACGATTTTCAGATCTTACCTTCTGTTCCCGCCACAGCGACCGACATTAAGGTCAACAAGGTCATCTTCGCTTAAAAAACAATCCGGAACCGGCTAAGAATATCATAAGGGCAAGAAATTTTGTCCGTGCTTTCCCTTAGTCAGCTAGACAATTCAGAGTAAAAGGAGGATCCTAAATACCATGGCTAACATCATTATAACCATCGTTATTGCCGCGGCCTCTCTTGTCTCCGGCTATTTATTAAGGAGGTACGTCGCTCAAAAGAAGATCCAGGACGCGGAAACCCAGGCAAAGAGCATCCTGGAGCAGGCTAAAAAAGAGGCGCAGGACAGGCGCAGGGAAGTGGAGCTGGAAGGCAAAGACCTGCTTTATAAGATGCGCCAGGATTTCGAACGTCAAACGCAGGAACGCCGGCAGGAAATAGCCAATTCAGAAAAGAGGCTGGGCCAAAAAGAAGAAAATATCGACCGCCGCCTCGATCTCCTGGAACGCAAGGAAAAAGAGATCGAGTCCAGGCAGGATAATATTAAAAGGCAGGAAGATGCTATTAAGGCAAAAGACGCGCAGTTTAATTCGCTTATCGCTGAAGAGAAGGAAAGGCTGCAAAAGATCTCTTCCCTCTCTGCCGAAGAAGCAAAGCAAATTTTGCTTAACCGGCTGAATGAGGAATTAAGCAATGAGAAGGCAATAGAGATAAAAAAGCAGGAAGAGGAGATGCGCAACGCCTCGGAGAAGAAGGCGCGTGAGATCGTGAGCCTGGCGATACAGAGATGCGCAGCAGACCATACGGTTGAATCGACCGTGAGCGTCGTGATGCTGCCCAGCGACGAGATGAAGGGCAGGGTCATAGGCCGGGAAGGAAGGAACATACGCGCGTTTGAAATGGCGACGGGGGTAGACGTCATTATCGATGATACACCCGAGGCCGTAACCCTCTCCTGTTTTGATACCGTGCGCAGGGAAGTAGCGCGCATGGCGCTTGAAAAATTGATTTCCGACGGCAGGATCCATCCGGGCAGGATCGAGGAAGTGGTGGAAAAGTCCAAGAAAGAAATGGACGAGAAGATCCGGGAAGAAGGCGAACGCGCCGCTTTTGATTCCGGCGTTAATGGCCTGCATCCGGAATTGATCAAGCTTTTAGGGAGATTGAAGTACCGCACCAGTTTCGGGCAGAATGCGCTGCAGCATTCCAAGGAAGTTTCCTTTCTCTTGGGTGTGATGGCCTCGGAATTAGGGCTGGATTTTAAATTAGCCAGGCGCATCGGGCTGCTTCATGATATCGGCAAGGCGGTGGACCACCAGGTTGAAGGGACACACGCAAAGATCGGCGCAGATCTCGCCAGAAAATATAACGAACCGGTTGATGTCCAGGAGGCGATTGAGGCCCACCATGAGGAAATTGAAATAAGGACCCTTTATGCCGTTTTAGCGGTAGCCGGGGATGCCATAAGCGCGGCACGTCCTGGAGCAAGGCGCGAAACCCTGGAGACCTATATTAAAAGGCTGGAGAAACTGGAATCCATGGCCAACCTTTTCAAGGGCGTTGAAAAATCCTTCGCCATACAGGCAGGCAGGGAGATACGCGTGATCGTGCAACCGGAGAAGATTTCGGATGCCGAGGCCATAAATATGGCTCGTGATATCCGCAAGAAAATCGAAGAGGGCATCGAATATCCCGGGCAGATCAAGGTTACCGTTATCAGAGAAACCAGGGCGATAGAATACGCAAAGTAGTTCATAGTTCGTTGCTCATAGTTCATAGAAAATAAAGACGTGAACAATGAACAATGAACATTGAACATTGAACTAAACCATGAACATACTATTTATCGGAGACATAGTCGGCTCTCCAGGCCGGCAGGCGGTAAAAGAACTGCTCCCTGTTTTAAAAAAAGAGCATCGCCTGGATTTTGTCATAGCTAATGCCGAGAATGCCGCGGGCGGTTCGGGCATAACAGAAAGAGTGGCGGCGGAATTGTTCGACTCAGGTGTATCCGTCCTTACGTCAGGAGACCACATCTGGAAAAAAAAGGACATACTTGAATTTATTACCAGAGAACCGCGTATTTTAAGGCCGGTTAATTTTCCCGAAGGCGCGCCGGGAAGAGGAGCCGCTGTTTTCAAAACAGAAGCAGGTATCGGGGTAGGAGTGGTCAACGTCCAGGGCAGGGTTTTCATGGAAGCGCTCGATTGCCCGTTCAGGACCGTGCGCAGGGAGTTAGAGATTTTATCCAAAGAGGCAAAGGTGATAATAGTCGATGTCCATGCCGAGGCAACCTCGGAAAAAGTGGCGCTGGGCTGGTATCTTGACGGCAAGGTAAGCGCGGTCTTGGGCACACA
>Ga0265297_10004066_pt1 | contig 24782 bp, 22 predicted proteins | sample Munlanlwell13791_FD_192502 | JGI IMG/M metagenome (GOLD analysis project Ga0265297, IMG submission 192502) | Leachate microbial communities from a municipal landfill in Southern Ontario, Canada - Leachate well 137-91 | ecosystem: Engineered > Solid waste > Landfill > Unclassified | place... | reverse complement strand
CACCTTTTAGCATGCTATAATTCGACAAGTCGATCGTTTTTGTCGATGGATTGTACAAAGCAAGATATTCAGGATTGCCCGAATTTAACGGATCAATATAAATCCGGCAAATCATCACATCCGGCTCAATGTCAATTTTCGGGAATTTTGCTCCCAGATTCGTTGATTGTCCGTTTTCAAATCCACTGCCAATAGCCGGAGAGCCTGATATTAATGAGAAATCATAATGTGTGGGATCAGTAAATTTTGGATTGCCAAAGCGGTTTGACGGATCGACACTCAGCAGATCGTTGTCTGATAAACAATTGCTGAATTGTGTTTTCGATTTACTGTCCGACTGATAGGAAGCAATTGAAGCGTTTGATAAAATGCTGTTTGTTACTTTTGCATTTCCACCGGCCCTGCCCGGATTCTTTTCATAGCAACTGATGGCCGAACCATTCCCGTAGAAAGTACATTGATTGATACTAACCGAACTTGAATCCTTTATGCCAAGTCCCATGTTGCAGTTTACCAGTAAACTGTTTGTGAGTACTACAGACGATCTTTGTCCCACCGAAACACCTTTATCATATGCATTGACTATTACCACATTGTCGATGATTATATTGGTGGCCTCTTCACCGATATCAATGGCATCGGCATTGTTTCCCAGAATGTTGTAAAGTCTGGTGTTTCGGATAATTCCGTTTTCGATCCCATCGTAATCGATCCCATCCGAATCAAACTCAGGATTCCCGACAAAAGTGCAATTTTCGATGGTTGCATGACCATATTTTACATTAATCAGGTCACTGGTTGCGGAAGAATGTATATAACTATTAGTTAAAGTGATATCAGAATATCTTGCCGAAACAGGATTTAATTTCGTTTTATCAATCAGAATATGATCAAGATTTAAATTGCCGTAAAATGAATTTATTGCTCCTACACGTACCGGAACAGGACCTTTTGTAGCATCTTCAACTATGACATAAGTCAGATTGGATGTCGCACTGGTATTCCAGAAGTTAAATGCGCCCCAACCTTCGTGTGTATACTGCGGATTTATTTTGAAAGTAATTTTCTCAGCAGATGTTCCGTTTGCATTGATATTACCGTGAATAAAGAAGTTGCTGTTTGGTGACATATAAATTTCAACACCCGGTTCGATTGTTAAAGTAACGCCACTTTTTAGGGTCACATCACTGCGAACAAGATAGGGCGAACAACTTTTATACAGCGTCGTATTTTCAGCAATAGTATCCGGAACTACACAGGATGAACCCGCTTCGTAAACAGCTGTCAGACTTAAATCTCCGGTAAGATTTATGGGGTAATTCTTTGTTTTAGATATCAAATTGTTGTAATCACTTATATCACAAACCATTTCAAGATCAAAACTAACATCCGAGCTGTTGGTGGCATTTTGATGTACTTCCACTGCCAGCACATTATTTCCCACGAGCAATAGGTTCTTATCTATCGGATAAATACTGTAGGCCGATTCAGCTGCACCACCAATTGCCGAAGATGCCATCGTTGAGTAACTGATTGCGCCTGTTGGCATATTATTTCGGATAATCTCAACACCATTCAGATAAACTACCGCTCCATCGTCGACCATTAGATTTATCGTATAATTCGATCCGGATTTATCAGCTTCACTTAAACCGAAACTATGCCTGAAATAAGTACTGATATATTTATTCGAACTGCTTGAACCGTAACTTATGGTGGTTGTTTCATCACCATCGCCATATCCAAGTTGACCGGCTCCCGATTTCCATGCTGAATCGTCAAAGTTTGTAACAGCCCATGCGGTTCCCTGATTTGTCCCATTGTCCAGGTATTTCCAAACGGATGCTGTTGGAATAATTGTTTTTTTGATTCCACTCGCCCAACCTTTAAAACTGTAGCCTGCTTTTTCTTCGGTTGTAACTTCTGAATTTACATTTTTCAAATACTGCCCCGAATTGTGGTTCCCGAAAACCTTAAACCCGTTTAATTTCAAAGTTCCGGCATTTTCAGGATAAACAGACAGCGAAAGTGTTGCTGATCCGTTGAACCCGTAATTATTTAAATCGTTTATCAAAACCGCCGGTCTGGCATCCACGAATGTCTTCAACTTCAAAACTTCATTGTTCCAATATTCAACCGAAGGCATTGCATTTCCATAGGAGGAAGTGGTACCCAGCCAACGGGCAATGTGTTTGGGGATTTCCGGAGCAATTTCAGCCCGATGATTTTCAATCAGGCTTTTCATTCTGTCCGGACTAAAACTGGTAAATAAATGATCAGCCAGTCTTTTACCAAAATAGGCTTTGTAATCGGCATTTGCCATTAAGTTTTTGAATGGAAAGGATGTTTGATTCACGGAAAAACTGATAAGATCAGTCCCCGGATTATTGAAACCCCGGTCGAGATCCATCAAGATCCATTTCCATTTACCCGAATCTTTTGGCTTCCAGGCCATCACGTTGTGGTCAATCGACGAATTTCCGGTGGCTATTTCTGTAATAACCAAATCGGTGAAATTCTCAATATTCATTTTTTCTGCTACTGCATCGAAGTTTGCCTGAACGGATAAGTCTTTTGAAAAAAGAGTCTTCAGCTCGTTATATGCAATTAAATCACCACATTCGGCATAATCTTCATTTTCGACCATATCAAAAGTACCGGCAGCTAAACCGTAATATTTTTCAATATAATCGGTTTCGATCTTTTCCCTGAAATTATGAATACCCATATATTGTCCGTTGACATAGACTGTGCACCAACGGAAATGAGAAATGTCTAGATTCATGTTCAGTTGTGTTGCATTCTGTCCCAGTATATCACGCATCAACGTATTACTCCAGTCGTTTCCTGAGGCTCGCAGTGCAAAGGTTTTAAATCCGGCACGGGGAGAATCATAAAACAGCGTATTATCTAATGTTCCTGTTCCATAGCGTTTTTTGAAATAAACACCCAACATTTTTTCAGGTAATTGCCAGGAATAAAGTCCGTTGATTTTAACTCCGGCCATTTCATTAAAGGCGGCGCGATCAGAACCGTTGTTTTCGAATAGCTCGATATTTACCGGAACCTCCCAGTCAGGTTTAAAGGTTTGAACGTAGATACCATTGGTCGAATCCCAGAAATTTCCGGGATTAGTTGCCAACGAAACAGCCGGTAAACCTCTGTTTTCCATTTGTTCGTTAATAAAATAAGTATTGGTAATAATTGGCCCGGGTAACATATCCGGTTTAAAAATACGCGCCCTGACTACGGTAGTAGCCGTTATATCAATCGGATTTGTATAGAGTTGAGAACTGAGAGTTGGGTCCGCACCATCAAGCGTATAGCGTATCTCACCACCTAAATCGGTAAAGAGAGTAACCGAAAGGTTTTTATTATAGATGCCTCCGCGGATATTATATATAGGTTCATTCAGAGCAAAATCGCTGAAAAACTCCGTTGTGTTGGCAGCATTAGGTGTTGCGGTTGAGAAACGACCCCAGAGATCAAGGTCGTTTTGATTTCTTCCTTCGGAAATGTCCGGATTTTGATTAATATATCGTAAAGTATCCACGACGGATAAATCGGGTTTATAGAGACCGATCTCTTCAATTTGAGCATCCAGCTTAAAGCTCGTGTGGTTCCCTGTATTCATTCCGTCTGCCCAGAAAATAACGAATCCTTTTGCTCCAATGGTGACATTTCCAATTATCCATTTATTGGGGTTAGTCAAATTATCTGTCAAATAATAACCATTCAGGTTAACTGCCGCATTACCATCATTATACAGTTCTATCCAATCAGCATCATTATTGAAATCGGGATCTTTGATGGTTGATGCATTCGACGCCATAAATTCGTTAATATACAGTTGCCCGGATACGGTTACCGGGATAAAAAGAAGAAAGAACAGGAATCGAAAATGTTTCATTATGTTAGATTGGAAGGTATAAAATGATAATTGTGAAAAACTAACCAATAAATTGATTCGTAATGCATACTATTGTTTGTTTCTCTTGCAAAATAATTCAAGTGATGATTTTCTCAAATCACTGGATAAATTCTGAATTTGTAAAAGCAAAGATAAACTTTTTTATCTTCCTATAGAATTTTTTGATTTACTTTTTCATTTCAACCTAACAGGTTTGATTCTTTAAAACAAGCTGGTTCCTTCCCAAATAAATCATAATATACATATATACAAATATATATACGGTGCATAGTAAACCGTTCTAAATCGAATATGTCTTTTTATTACACCCTATCTGAGATTTTCACAATCAAAATTAAAACTCGAAATTTATTATTGAACAATATTGGGTTTTTTTTGTTTAATTTTGCAATAGTATAATTCCTAATTTAGTTTTTAACTCGTTCAAAAGAATAAACCATGAAAAAAATTATTCACTTCGCAGTCATTGCATTAATAACATGCAGTTCTGCCTCAACTTTAAAAGCACAGGAGGATATTTCGAGTATCTTCAAATCCGGCATTGCTGACTTAAATACCATTGCCAATGGTTATCTGACTCCTGCTGGAAATAGTTTTGCTGCCGGACTGGGTACAAACTGGTACAATACGGCTGCCGTACACAAACCTTTTGGGTTTGATTTAACTATCGGTGGTGGACTTGTAGAAGTTCCTGTTGCTGAACAAATGTTTAGTCTGACGGGTTTAACCAACTTAAAACCAACTGATCCAAGTATTAGCCAAGCTCCTACATTTGGAGGTACCGGTCCCGGAGTGGAATTAAATCTGATGCAACCACATTATTTAAGTGATGGAACAACAGTAAATCCTTATTGGAATAATGGTACAGGAGTGATTACATCTTTTACTACTCCGGCAGGATTGTCGCGATATATGCCTACTGCCAGTGTTCAGTTTACAATCGGTTTGCCATTTATAAATGATGTATCGGTTCGATTTATGCCAACCGTAAATGCCTCCGGTTTTAATGTTTCCATGTGGGGAATCGGAATTAAACACAATTTCAAACAATGGATTCCGGTAGTAAAAGATCTTCCGTTTGATGCAGCTATTCAACTGGCTTATACCAAGTTTGATTTAAGCTATGCTTTTCCTTCTTCTGCACAAATTACTCCGGATGTTTTAGTAGGCGATAATTTTAGTTATGATCCTACAACAACCGATTATAAAACTCAGGGAATGAAAATATCGGCGAATGCAATAACGGCCAATATTATTGTGTCCAAAAAATTATTATTTGTAACCCCTTATGTTGGATTTGGAATTACAAAAACGTCTTTTGATCTGGCAATGACCGGTAATTATCCTGTTCTTGGAAATCTGGTTACTCAAGAAATTGCCGGACAAACTTTACCTGTAATGAAAGATGGTAAACCTAAAATTGAAATTGACAACCAGACAAATCCGATCCAAATTGCTCCTCCAAGTGAAATGATGCCAAATCTGACAGTTGGATTACGGCTGAAAGTGTTATTTCTACTCACATTCCATGCTCAATATACGATGCAGAAATACCCTACTGCATCTGCCGGATTTGGTATTTCGTTCAGATAAGATGAAGATGAATTAAATGGGAATAACCATTTATTAATTTGGTATATAGAACAAGAGAGGACAAGTCTCAGCATCGCTGAAACTTGTCCTCTCTTGTATGTTTGGATTGTAATCGTAGAATAGCACATTTCTATGCCACATTCAGTTCTTTTATTTCTTTGAAATGACCGCTTTTTTTCTGTTTTCCTCCACCCTGAATTTTATCATGCGGCTAATCAGATCGAGGGGGATTGGTTGGTTGAGTGGAAACTGAACCGAACCCTTTCCCTGTTTATAGTTCGAGAGTTCTTCGGAAAATTGGTTGTGTCCCGAAGGTGTTGCATAAAATCCAATGTGTTTACTAAATGCTGCAAAATAGGCCAATGGTTTTCCATAGGCTTTGTAAGCCGGCATCCCATAGCTTATGGATTCTACCGCTTCGGGTGCAGCCAGCCTGATAGTTTCCCGAATTTTTTCCAGTTTTTGCTGTATTTCTTTTGGAAATGAAGCTATATATTCATCTATGTGATTGTAATCCTTCATGTTGACATGTTTTTTGTCCTTTAAATATCATATGCTTATGTGATATTTAGAAAATTATGCCTGCATTAGTTTCCCGATATCAAATTTTTTCATCTGCATAAATGCATTCGTAACTTTACCCGCTCGTTCCGGATCGGTCATTAATTGAGGCAATATGCCCGGAATAATCTGCCACGATACACCAAATTTATCTTTTAGCCAGCCACACTGACCTTCTTCACCACCATCATTGGTAAGGTTGTTCCAATAATGATCAATCTCTGCCTGATCATCACAAAATACCTGAAACGAGATGGCTTCATTAAACCTGAAAATTGGTCCGCCATTTAATGCTGTAAATGTCTGTCCGTTAATCTGAAAGACAACTGTCATAGCAGTGCCTTCTTTTTGCCCGTGAAATTCAAACCCTTCTTTTCCATAACGACTAATCATATTAATCTTTGAGTTTTTGAAGATGGAAGTATAATACAGGGCTGCTTCTTCGGCTTGATTATCAAACCAAAGGCAAGGTGTTATTTGATTTGTCATAGTTTATTTTCCTCAACATATTTTTTAAAATTGTTCAAAATCGATTGCCAACCATTTCTCTGCAGTTCAATTGTATTCTCACTTTCAGCGTCAAAAGTCTCGATAATTTTTGTTTTGGTTAGATAATCGGAAAAAATGATTTTTACTTTGCGTCCATCTCCCAGAAGATATTCAATTTCCTCTTTTGGGATTATTTTCTCATAAATTCCTTCAAAATCAAAACCCATGCTGCCGTCTTTGGCTTCCATCCTGGAACTAAACTTACCTCCGACCCGTAAATCATTCTCTGCTCGGGTTGTATGCCAGTCTTCCGAAGCATTATTCCATTTGACTATAGATTCCGGTGAAGTCCAGCATTTCCAAACTGTTTCTCTTGTTTCATTTACTTCTACTTGTACAGTTATACTAGCTTTCTCAGTTTCTTTCATGTCTCTGTTATTTTTTTCTTTTGTTATTTTTCACTGCAGGCAAACATCCATTGTATGCCGTATTTGTCGGTGCAACTGCCATAGTAATCGCCCCAGAACATGTCCGCTAGTTCCTGTTCCACTTTCCCGTCTTTGGAAAGTGCATCGAAAAGCCGTTTCGTCTCGATACGTGTATCCGGTCCCAACATGATATAAATATTATTTCCGAATTTCACATTGAAACCCATCGATTCACATGCATCCGTGCCCATTAGTTTGTGTCCGCCCACTATTGCTAATTCAATGTGCATAATCTTTTTCTTGTCTTCGTCCGACAACTGAGGTGCACCTTCAGGAGAAGGAAAATCACCAAAACGTACAATCCCGTTTCCACCAAATTCACCACCAAAAACTGTTTTATAAAAATTAAAAACCTCCTCCGTATTTCCGGGAAAGTTCATATAAGTGCTTGTATATGCCATAATGTTATGTATTAGATTTTTTATAAATGATAATTGATTGAAAGTGTATAACAATTTTTTGAAAATTTTGTTTGTTCAATTTTTATAATCATTACAATACAATACAATATCGATAACTTAAACTGGAGAAGAAACGGGGAAAGAATTGGAAAAAGCAGCGAAAAAATGGATGAATCCGTATGTGAACTGAAAAACGAAAAAGCTCAACATCTGAAATTCAGAATGTTGAGCTTTTAAAAAGTACCCAGAGCCGGGATCGAACCGGCATGGAAGTGAATCCACTGGTGTTTGAGACCAGCGCGTCTACCAATTCCGCCATCTGGGCAATTGCGGTGCAAAAGTAAGTTTTTTTTTGGAACCCACAAGCAGTTCTTAAATTAATAATTTGCAATTTACAATTTACAATTTACAAACAATTGAATTTAAATGAGATATTGACAATAATAGAATGAAATTATTTTTCAGTATCTGTATTCTCAACTGTTTTTTCAATATAATCAACCGGATTTTCAATACTTTCATTTCGTTTAGCTACGAAATCATTTCGTTTACCTGCAAAAATATCGTATCGATTGTACCAACAATCGAGAGATCCATTGAGTAAACGAATACGTTCCGAAGGTTTCAGTCCTATTTTATCCAGACACTCATCGTGTGAACTGATCACCCAGGCAGAGCAACCTGTAAATTTATGTTTGATGGTTGTACCCAGAGCAGCATAGAGCCCGTAAATATCGTCCGAAGTTATTCGTTCACCATAGGGCGGATTGGTTACGATCAGACAGTTCTCAGCAGGAGCTTCCAGTTTTTGAACCGGCATAACCTGTAATTCTATGTATTTGCTTAACCCCGTGCTTTTCACATTTTGTTCGGCAATCTTAATAGCACGTGGCGAATTATCGGAACCGTATATTTTAAATTCAAAAGGACGTTCGTAAGAATCATCATTGTATAATGTGTCGAATAATTCCGAATCAAAATCGTTCCATTTTTCAAAAGCAAATGATGAACGGTAAATGCCGGGTGGGATATTCAGTGCAATTAACGCTGCTTCTATTAATAGTGTGCCAGAACCACACATCGGGTCTACAAAGTTTGATTGTCCTTTCCAGTCGGCCATAAGCAACATACCGGCTGCCAATGCTTCGTTCAACGGTGCTTCGGTTTGCGCCACACGGTAACCGCGTTTGTGCAATGACTCGCCGGAGCTGTCAAGTGACAGCGTGCATTTCTTATCAGCAATATGAATATTTATCATGATTTGCGGACTATCCAGTCGTACAGATGGACGTTTGTCGAATTTTTCAGTAAACCAATCGGCAATGGCGTCTTTCACACGGTATGCCACAAACTTGGAATGACGGAATTCTTCTGAAAAAACAGTCGAATCGATGGCAAATGTACTGTCTACAGCCATATAATCAATCCAGTTTATTTTTTTTACCTGTTCATACACTTCATCGGGATTGGCAGCATCGAACGTAAGAATCGGTTTCAGAATACGTGAAGCCGTACGACTGCACAGATTTGCTTTGTACATCATGGCTTTATCACCGGTAAAACTTACAGCTCTTCGTTGAAGCTGCACGTTATTGGCTCCAATATTCACCAGTTCGGTTGCCAGTACTTCTTCTAAACCCCGAAAGGTTTTCGCAATCATTTCAAATTCCATATTTCTGTTGAGTCTGATTTCAAAGGTCTAAAGTCTAAAGTCGTTATGAAATTAAACAATAGAATTTTTCAATACATTTAAATTATTTATTTGTAAAACCGTTTATGTTTATTCTTCAGCCTTTTGGCTTTTTAATCTTTTTTGTGCCAGTTTTGCTCCTGCAGGCACATCGGTATCCACCCATAAGTTACCTCCAATGATAGCACCGTCACCTATGGTAACGGTACCCAGGATGGTTGAATTGGAATAAATGATGACATTATTTCCAATACGTGGATGGCGGCTGATACCCTTAATCGGATTTCCGTTTTCGTCCAACGGGAAGCTTTTAGCACCCAGTGTAACTCCCTGATACATCTTTACATTGTTGCCAATAATGGCCGTTTCACCAATTACCACACCGGTACCATGGTCAATGGTAAAATATGAACCTATTGTTGCGCCCGGATGAATATCAATACCGGTTTCCGAATGCGCCATTTCAGTTATGATACGCGGAATAAGCGGAACGCCGAGATGTAATAATGCATTGGCAATACGGTAATTACTTATGGCACGAATGCTTGGATAACAAAAAATCACTTCACCAAAACTTTTGGCCGCGGGATCACCGTTGTAAGCGGCAATAACATCGGTATGGAGTTTTTCGCGTATTTCAGGTAACTGGATAATAAAGGCGGTTGATTTTTCCTTTGAAAGTTCATCGAAACCATTACAATCGAGCGATTCATTACGTGAATTAAAGCACATCCCGGCTCTGATTTGTTGGGTCAGTAACATTTGCAGACGATCCACATTTACACCAATATGGTATAACATGGTATGAGTATTTACAGCTGAATCGCCGAAATAACCCGGAAACAAAATGGAACGGGCCAGTTGTACAATTTCTTGCAATACAGTAGTTGAAGGCATTGCGTCATTTTGTCCATGTTCGCTGCAAACATTTTTGAAACTCTCGACGTGCGAAAGTTTTTTGATAGAATCTAATAATTCCTTATTCATAATTTGAAATTGAATTTAATTTTTCAGAATGTGTAAAGCATCAATCGCATGTTGCATGCGTTGATCACCAAATCCATTAACAATAACATAAGGTTTGTTCGTTTGTTCAATCTCTTTTTTATACCAATCAAAAAAAAACTCCCTGTCGCTCCCGTGTTCGCGAACCGGGTCAAATTCCCAGGCTAAATCAGGTGCACAAAGCAGGTATAAATCGAAAAAACCGTGTTTCATCCGCCTGGTTAAGAAATCAGGAACAGTCTTATATTTATATTCGAACCAGACCTTTGTAATAATTAAATCGGTATCGAAAAACACAAAATCTGAACCCGAATGATCATCTTCAAAAGATTTTTCCTGCTCAATTTGTTTCCGGGCAATATTGCAGACATCGTCATAAGTGTATGGCCTTGAAAGATTTTCAATATATTCACGTGCGTATTCCAAAACCCAGGGAGATTTAAAAAATTCAGCCAGATCTTTGGCTAATTCGGTTTTCCCGGTTGATTCAGGACCGATGATGGCAATTTTGTACATTATTTTAGTTACAAGTTATCGGTTAAAAGTTATAAGACAATAATTAGTATAAAAGTAAACGAAAACAGAATTAGACTTTTGTCCGATAACTTAAGACCCATGGCTTTTTTTCTTATCTTTGGCCGCAAAAAAAATATGCGCAAATTTACGACAATTATTCTGCTTTGGAGTGCTTTTTTATTATTAAGTACAAAAGTTTCGGCTCAAAATGCAGATATAGAGCTATTGAGAACGGTTAATGGCTACACCGGGACGATTGGATTCTCAAAATTTGTATCCAATACCACTACCGGTGTTGCTATTGGAGTCCCGGTAATAATGGGTGCTGTTGCTTTGATTGAAAAAGACGATGATTTACTGAAAAGTGCTCTTTATATAGGTGTTAGTATTGGAGTTGATGGTGTATTGACTTATGGGTTGAAAAAAATCGTCCGTCGTCCGCGACCATATGTGACTTATAACGATATCCATGCCTTCGAAACTGAATCTTCCTTATCTTTTCCTTCCGGTCATACCTCTTTGGCCTTTGCCACTGCCACCGCATTGAGTTTAAAATATCCGAAATGGTACATTATTGCGCCAGGTTATTTATGGGCTTGTACGGTGGGTTATTCACGTATGAATCTGGGCATGCATTATCCAACGGATGTTTTAGCCGGAGCATTGCTTGGTGCCGGAAGTGCTTACGTAACTTATCAGGTAAATAACTGGTTTTGGAAAAAACATGAAAAAAAGAAGTTGATCGGGCTACAGGCTTATTTGTAATTTAAGAATTTAAAATGGAGAGCTTCTTCAAATCAATTTCTGATTCTTTCTCTTTCGAATTCTAAGCCTTTTCATTCTCAAATGTTAGCATTGTTTTTTTCCATTGCAGGAAACCGACAACAGCCATTATTGTATATATGATAAATATAACGGCCGTAGGATACAATTCTTTATAAAAGAACAATCCGGTTGCCAGACCGTCTGCAACAATCCAGACCAACCAGTTTTCCAGGAGTTTACGGGCTAACATCCAGGTGCCAACAACGCTCAGCATTCCAACAAGCGAATCGGCTTTAGGTATTGTTGAATCGGTGAATTTAGCCAAAACGATGTAATATACTACATAAATAAGCACTGATGCCAGAGCAAGTTGCCATATAAGCTTTTTGCCGGTTCTCGTTGCGGGTAATTCTTTTCCGGCCTGATGAGTACCATATTTCCAGTTTATCCATCCGTAAACACTTACAACCAGGTAATAAAACTGCAGGCTCATATCAGCATAAAACTTTGTCTGAAAGAAAACCACTATGTAAAAAGCAGATGCAAAAAAACCAAAAACCCACAGGCTTATTTTCTGTTTGATAGATAGATACAGGTATATCAAACTTAATATTGCTCCAACAATCTCAATCCAATTTGCTTTTAAGTATGCGAGCATTTTTTATGTTTCAAATAACAATTAATAACGTCGGAGACAAAAAACTATTTCAGTATTTTCTCGTAAGCTCCCGGAGTTTGAAGAATCTGGACTGCTTTCTGCAACGATTCATTATCAGCATCCATAATTTGGTAATATTCGTTCATCTCCCACAAGTCGCGTGCTATAAGGGCTTTAAATTGTAATTTGATCAACGGTTTTGAAATGGCAAACTGAGCAGAGTCAAATTTAATATTTTCTTTTTCTCCATCTACAATCAATTGATTCAGTAAGGCATCATCAACTTTGTATTCATTTTTGAATTTGTCGAAAGTTGGATATTTCTTTTTAAGTTCTGTCCGGTTCTTATCAATATATTGCATACATACCTTGTTGACAACTCCCTTTGCCACCAGTTTCCGATGCAGATCGGTAAACCGTGTCGTATCCAGTGGAACAAAAATATCAGGCATAATACCGCCACCGCCATACACGGTACGATGCAAATTAAGCGTTTGGTAGCGAAGTGAATCGGGGAAATGAATGCTGTCGGCATGTAATAATTCACCCTTGTTGTAACGATTCACTAAATCGTGTTCGTATTTTTCAATGCCATCTTTATACGGTTTTTGAATGCAACGGCCTGTAGGTGTGTAGTAACGGGCAGTTGTGAGGCGCATCATGGAACCATCTATTAATGGGAACTGGCGCTGAACCAAACCTTTTCCAAACGAACGGCGACCAACAATTATCGCACGATCCCAATCCTGTAAAGCCCCTGAGACAATCTCACTTGCTGATGCAGAATACTCATCAATAAGCACAATTAATTTCCCGGTTTCAAATTCTCCTGTTTCCGTTGATTCTGCAACGGTTTTGGGTTGGTTCAGTCCTTTCGTATAAACAATTAAACGTCCGGGGGTTAAAAACTCGTCAGCCACTTGTATGGCGGTGTTGAGGTAGCCACCACCATTCCCCTGCAGACTGAGAATCAGATCTTTCATGCCTTTCTTCTGGAGATTTAAAAATGCTTTTTTAAATTCTTCATTCGTAGTGCTTCCAAAACTATTAATTTTTATATAACCAATGTCCTTTCCAATCATGTAGTCTGCATCCACGCTGTAAAGCGGAATTTTATCCCGTGTAATTTTGAAATCAATCAATTCCGGAACACCTTTTCGAAGAATTCTTACACTTACTTCTGAGCCTTTGGGCCCTCGTAATCGTTTCACGACACCGGAATTCTGTAACTTTACACCGGCGATTAATTCATTACCAATATAAATAATACGATCACCCGGCAAAATCCCTACTTTTGCAGCAGGACAACCCGAAATAGTTTGAACAACCAAAAGAGTATCTTCCAACATCTGAAATTGAATCCCTACACCTTCGAAACTGCCTTCGAGTGGTTCGTTAACTCTGTCAACTTCTTCTTTTGGTATGTAAACCGAATGTGGATCTAATTCCTTTAGCACGGCTGTAAGTGTACTTTCAACTAATTTTTTGTCATCAATGCTATCGACATATAAATTGGAAATTGCAGATAATGCATTGACAAGCTTGCGTTGTTGCAGCGATGAAAAACCCTGGGCGAAAAGTAAAGGTGTAAAAACGAAAACCAGTAGTAGTGAACTTATTTTTCTCATTTGTGTGTTAATTGTGCTTTTTGGAACTACAAAAGTACTAAAATAAACAGAAGGTAGTTTGCTCGATTATAAATAATAAAGTAATAGAAAGATACTTTTAACGGTTTTATGTTATAATATGTTTTAAATATGATTTTATCAGAACATATCCGGCATTTAGCTCATCAATATTGCATAACTTAATTGTTGCCAGCTGATTATAAATTTCAACAATTGTTATGGAACTTTCATCTGTTTCTGCAAACAGTTTATCTAAAGGTGTAACCCAGACACTTTCGGAGTTATAATGTTCACCAAACGATAATGCACAGCCTGCTTTTAATGCTTGTTTAGCCAATTCGGGTTTTCCTCTGAAACCATGAATAATCCAGGTTTGAACTGGATTTAATTCTTTCTTTAGATCAAAAAGTTCGTTGAAGCAGCCAACACAATGGATGATGAGTGGTTTGCAAACACGTTCTGAAAGTTGAATTTGTTCTTTAAAAACCAAAATCTGTTGATCCAGTGGTATTTCTACGTTTTTATCCAGACCACATTCGCCAATGGCAAAGAAGCGTTCGTCTTTCACCCATTTTATCAAATTCTCAATAGTTTCTTTAGAATATTCATTGATAAACCAAGGGTGAATACCGACTGAAAATAGTCCTTTTCTGTCAGTAGAAAAAAATTTTTCGGCTTCTGAAAAGGTCAGATTTCTGATGGAAGGATTATCCGATTCGGTTTGTTTGTGCGTATGAATATCAACAAGCATGTTTTACTGTTCAGATAGTTATTATTTTTTCATCAGATTTAAGATAATCAGTTAGAGCTTCACCCATATACCGAACATTTACACCCATAAAGGTTAATTTCTCTGAAACTCCAAAGTTATCACAGCAAGCTTTACAGGCTTCAAATTTTACACCTCTGTGCATCATTTCCATTACTTCAGTCTGAACCTGAGTGTCATTTCCGGCTAATTTAGCGGAAGCTCCCCAAATAATAACATTAACTTCATCCCACCAATTGTGTTTAATAGAATTCGTTGCATACATTGACAACATGCTAAATAAAGTCTCTTTGTTGTCTGAAGTCCATAGAATATTTAGTTTTGCCATAGTTTAAAGTGTTTTGTAAATATGGGATGTGATCTTTTTGTAAAATAATACCACGGAATAATACCTTTGAATTAATATTTGTCTGCAAAGATAGAAATTTACAATGAAAATTAGTACCTTTGCGCTCCCATTTTGAGAACAATAGATTACAAATCAAACCATTTAAGATATGAAAACAACTGATTTATTCAGTACATTACCGTACAAAGTAGCCGATTTATCGTTGGCAGAATTTGGACGCAAAGAAATAGAATTAGCCGAAAAGGAAATGCCCGGATTGATGGCATTGCGTGCAAAACATGGGTTAGAAAAACCGTTGAAAGGTGCCCGTATCATGGGTTCGTTGCACATGACCATTCAAACTGCCGTGTTGATTGAAACGCTTGTTGAACTGGGCGCCGATGTACGCTGGTGTAGCTGCAATATCTATTCTACCCAGGATCATGCTGCGGCTGCTATTGCTGCTTCCGGTGTTCCTGTTTATGCATGGAAGGGTGAAACATTGGAAGAATACTGGTGGTGTACATTGCAGGCATTAACTTTTGAAGGACACAAAGGACCAAATGTTATTGTGGATGATGGCGGCGATGCTACCATGATGATTCACGTTGGAGTTGCTGCAGAAAAGGAAGCTACCGTACTTGACAAAAAAGGGGATGGCGACGATGAACGTTTGTTGTATGCTATTTTAAAAGATGTATTGAAAGAAGATAACGGTATCTGGACTCGTATGATTCCTGAGCTTCGGGGTGTTTCGGAAGAAACCACCACAGGTGTACACCGATTGTATCAAATGTTGGACGAAGGAGCCTTGTTGTTCCCCGCTTTCAATGTGAATGACTCGGTTACCAAATCGAAATTCGACAATCTGTACGGTTGCCGCGAATCATTGGCTGACGGAATTAAACGTGCTACGGACATTATGTTAGCCGGTAAAGTGGTGGTTGTTTGCGGATATGGTGATGTGGGAAAAGGTTGTGCCAAATCAATGCTGGCTTACGGAGCACGCGTAATCGTAACCGAAATTGATCCGATTTGTGCATTGCAGGCTTCTATGGAAGGTTTCAGAGTGACAACTGTTGAAGAAGCGTTGGCAGAAGGAAATTTATATGTTACTACTACCGGAAACCGGGATATTATCCGCATAGAGCATATGACAAAAATGAAAGATGGTGCTATAGTTTGTAATATCGGTCATTTTGATAATGAAATACAGGTGGAAAAATTGAAACATTTCCCCGGAATAAAACCGGTCAATATCAAACCGCAGGTTGACAAATATATTTTTCCGGACGGACACAGCATTTTATTACTTGCCGATGGACGTTTGGTAAATCTGGGTTGTGCTACAGGTCATCCTTCGTTTGTAATGAGTAATTCGTTTACCAACCAAACACTGGCACAAATTGAGTTGTTCACCAAAGATTATCCGGTTGATGTGTATCGCTTACCAAAACATTTGGATGAAGAAGTGGCACGGTTGCATTTGGATCAATTGGGTGTGAAACTGACTGTTCTGACCCCCGAACAAGCCGATTATATCGGGGTGAAGGCAACAGGACCTTACAAACCGGAACATTACAGATATTGATTTTTAAAACACCGTATAATTATAAAAGCCGTTTTCATTAGCTGAAAACGGCTTTTTATATTTTGACACCGAATATTTATCTTACTCTTAATCGTTGTCCGGGTCGAATTGCGGTCTTGGGTTTTATTCTATTCAGTCTGCATAAAGTGTTTACGCTGGTTCCGTTTCTTGCCGCTATTCTACCCAGATTGTCCCCTTTGCGTACACTATAGTATCTGGCTGATTTCAATACTTTTACTTCATGTTGATAATAGAACGATTGCTTTTTTGTCATTAAATAAGTTTGTTCCCACACTTTACCGGTATTAAAATTAATGATATGCGCCGGATTGATTGCATTTCCGATATAACGGGTTTCAAAATGTAAATGTGGACCGGTTGAATGACCTGTATTACCTCCGAAAGCAATTAATTCGCCGGCTTTGACATCTTGATTGGGTGCGACTAAAACCTGTGACAAATGTGCATATACTGTCTCTAATCCGTTGTCGTGCCTTATAACCATGTAATTGCCATATCCTCGTGCTTCATAGTTGATGAGTCGTACTCTTCCTGAAAAAGCAGAACGTACAGAATCACCAACTTTCAATCTTAAATCGATACCATAATGAAACCGGTAACGGCGGGGGCCAAACTCCGAAGTTACAGCACCACGAACCGGAACAATAAAATGAGAACAATCAATCCGAACTGAATCGGGCATGCTGTCAATTGGAATTTTATATGGATTTACGTGGTCACTGGTCCAAATTTCATTATAAATGTCACCGGCCGGATGATTTTCCATTAAGTCATCGGATTCATCATTCAACATTTCCTGATAGACATTAATTGTATCTTTTTTGTTCAGAAGTGATAAAATAGAATGTTGAGCCAAAACCCCTGAAATAGAGAGGAAATAAAATGCAACCGGAAGAAGTTTTTTAAGAGATAAAGACATGCGTATGAATGGTTCAATTATTTGATTTGCAATTCCCTGTGAAATAAATGGAAATTAGAAAACGTATTATTGGAAATTGGAAATTATAAAATTGGAAATTGATTAGATTTCATCGTTAGCGTACAAAAAATTCAAACCGGATTGTTCAAAATCAAAAATTTCATCATTGTTGAAGAAACGTTCTAATTCAACCTTTGCATTTTCTAAGGTGTCTGATGTATGGATAATATTCTCCTGAACACTCACGCTGAAATCACCTCGGATTGTTCCCTGGGCCGCTTCACGACCATTTGTTTTACCTGCCATTTCGTGTACTATGTGTACAGCATCCAGACCTTTCCAGCAACAAACAATTACAGGTGTTACTTTCATGGAATCTTTAATACGTTTAAAGAATGAGCGTTGAGCCAGATGGGCGTAGTGCTCAATCAAAATTTCATCGGTTAATTGTATCATTTTCATTCCACACAATTGCAAACCCTTACGCTCGAAGCGCTGAATAACTTCACCAATCAATCCTCTTTGAATTGCACCGGGTTTTACAATGACAAGTGTTTTTTCCATGATAATATTGTTAATTGTTTATTGAATTTTTTTAGCAGTCCAAAATTAGAGAAATGATGGGTTAAAACAAAGGAAGTTCCATATTTTTAACTTATTGCCCCCCAATTTAATGTATTTATCTTCATTTTACGTAATTGTGTTGCCATCACTCTGTTTTCATTCTTCTCAAGTTGAGGATCTTCATTTAACACATCCATAGCGACATTTCTGGCAATCTCCAACATTTTACCATCTTGTGCCAGGTTGGCAATTTTCAGGTCGAAAGGCATTCCACTCTGTTGGGTACCTTCCATATCGCCAGGTCCCCGGATTTGTAAGTCGGCTTCCGAAATCTCAAAACCATCATTCGTGCGAACCATAATTTCCATTCGTTTGCGTGTTTCAGTAGCCAGTTTAAACCCGGTAAGCAAAATACAAAATGATTGTTCCGCACCGCGGCCAACCCTTCCGCGTAATTGATGCAACTGAGATAACCCGAAACGCTGCGCACTTTCAATGACCATCACCGAAGCATTGGGAACATTGACACCTACTTCAATAACTGTAGTAGCAACCATAATTTGCGTTTCACCTGATACGAATTTTTGCATCTGATAATCTTTTTCCTTTGATTTCAATTTGCCATGAATCATACTTACCTTGTAATCTGGGAATGTTTCACGCATATATTCATAACCAGATTCAAGATCTTGTAAATCAATTTTTTCTGATTCCTGTATTAGCGGATAAACAATATAAATTTGTCGTCCGGTATCCACTTGTCTGGCAATAAACTGATTTAAGCCTTGACGTTTGTTTTCATAATAATGAAAGGTTTGGATGGGTTTCCGACCCGGGGGAAGTTCGTCGATAACAGAAATGCTGAGATCACCGTAAAGTGTCATGGCCAAAGTTCGCGGAATAGGGGTAGCTGTCATTACCAGAATATGCGGTGTGGTCACATTTTTTTTCCAGAGTTTCGACCGCTGTTCTACTCCGAACCTGTGCTGCTCGTCAATAACCACCAAACCTAAGTTTGAAAACTGAACAGTATCTTCAATTAACGCATGGGTTCCAATCAGAATATTCAATTCACCGTTACGGAGTGATTCGTGCAGCACAACACGATCTTTTTTGCTGGTAGAACCGGTAAGCAAGGCTACGCTAACACCCAAATCGCCTAAAAACTCTTTCAGACTTGCAAAATGCTGTGTCGCCAGAATTTCAGTAGGAGCCATGATGCAAGCCTGAAAACCATTATCAATTGCCATAAGCATGGTCATTAATGCAACCAGTGTTTTTCCACTTCCCACATCACCTTGCAGTAACCGGTTCATTTGTCTTCCCGAGGCCACATCAATTCTAATCTCGCGTAACACGCGTTTTTGTGCTCCGGTCAATTCAAAAGGCAAATACTCATTGAAAAATGTGTTGAAAAAATGCCCGATCTTACTAAATACAAATCCGGATGATTGTTGTTCACGCCAGTTTTTTAAACGTAAGATGCTGAGTTGAATATAAAAAAGCTCTTCGAATTTAAGGCGTTGTCTGGCCTTGTTCAACAAATTTGCATTTCGGGGAAAATGTATGTTAATCAATGACTCGGTCAGGTTCAACAGAGCAAATTTTTGTAAAATGTAGGCAGGAAGCGTTTCGGGAATACCGCTTTTAATTTGTTGAATGATTGGGAAAATGATTTTCTGAATGGTTTTAGAGTTCAGAAAACTGCTTTTCATTTTTTCGCTTGTGTTGTAAAAAGGCTGTAAGCCCATTTGTTCGGGTGGTGGTAATTTCGAAGCTATTTCAATTTCGGGGTGAACAATATTATACCGGCCATTGAATGGTGAAGGTTTACCGAAAATAACATAATCTACTTTGGTGCGGTATTTATCAATGATATATTTTACGCCTTTAAACCATACCAACTCGATAGTTTCTTTTCCATCTGTGAATATTGCCGTCAAACGCAGGTTGTGCCCTTCACCCACTTTCTTGAATCTCAAAATTTGCCCTTTTACCTGAATAAAAGGCATTTCGGCTGTAATTTCATGAAGATAATAGAACCGGCTCCTGTCGACATATTTATATGGATAATGGCGCAACAAATCTTCAGCACTTTTGATGCCAAGTTCTTTGTCGAATAAATCCGCCTTTCTCGGTCCCACACCGGGAAGAAATTTTATGTCCTGAGATGCAAGATCCATATTACATCATTATTTCTGCTATTCGTAGATCAAACTCAGTTGTAATTTTTATATTCTCCCTGTTTCCTTCCATTAAGTGTATTTTTGTTCCCATGGCTTCTACTACAGATGCATCGTCGGTAAATAGTGTTGAAAATTCTTGTTTATAAGCTTTTTTGAGCAATTCTCCATCAAAAATCTGTGGCGTTTGTACCAGTTTATAAGTATTCCGATCAACGGATTGATTTCCGGTTTCAGTAATTTGCCTGATACTGTCCACCAATTCAATCACAGGAATCGCTGTTCCATATTTTTCAGCACCCTTAAAACAACGGATAATAGTTTCCACGCTCACGAGTGGACGAACACCATCATGTACCGCGATTAATGCCGGAAGGTTTACGGCATCCAATCCTTTTTTTACGGAATCAAAACGGGACTGTCCGCCTGTTACAATTTTATGTGGGATTTCAAAGGCATGCTTTTTGCAAAGTGTATGCCAGAATTCGATCTGGCCGGTAGGTAAAACCAAAATGATTTGTATTGATATGTCGTATCGTATGAAATTTTCAATGCTGTACATCAAAATCGGTTTTCCCTGTATTTCTATAAATTGTTTGGGAATATCGGTTTGCATTCGTTCTCCTTTTCCTCCTGCAACAATGATGGCAAATTTTGTTTTATTCATATGAATGATTAATAAAAATACGAACAAAGATAAGCATTAAGTGATTAATAATTATAATTCAACAATTAATTATTGTCATACAAATTGATTATTAGCAATTTGGAAAATGATATCATAACATTTTCAGTAAACATGTCGGAAAAACGCTGACAATTTTATAACTTTGCACCCAAAATACATTTTGAAAAATGAAAAAAATTGGCTTTCCACTGCTTATCATCTTACTGCTTTTTGAACAGACTTTGGCAGCTCAAGAAAATGCAGGTAAGAAACAAAAAAATATCTTAGAAGTACTTGCAGCAGAAGATTCAATGACACATGCCACTGTTAAGGTTCATCAGGATAAACGCATTGATTCGATTTTAGTCGCCCGAAAAAGCGGATTCGGTTGGCATGGACAATTATCTGTCAGTGGTTACAGAGTTCAGGTTTTTTCAAGTAATGTACAACCAACAAACAGAACAGAAGCCTTTCAAAAAGAAAAACTGATTAAGGAGAAATTCCCGGATCTATCAGTTTATGTGAACTATCTGTCACCATTCTGGAAAGTGAGAGTTGGTGATTTTAGAACACCCGATCAGGCACAAGCTCTGCGCAATCAATTGATTGAAGCGTTCCCTTCGATGCGCAGTGAAATATATATTGTGAGGGAACAAATAACCAATCCCGCCTCTAAATAAAAAATGATGGATTTTAATTCAAATAAGCCTATACCTTTTGACACTGAAAAAACAGCTAAAATTGCTGAACATTATCAACAGATTATTCAATTGTTGGGAGAAGATGTTAATCGGGAGGGATTACTCAAAACCCCGGATAGGGTTTCACGTGCCATGCAGTTTTTAATGCAAGGTTATGAACAAAATCCTGAAGAGATTATCCGCACGGCAATGTTTACCGAAAATTACCGTCAAATGGTAATTGTAAAGGATATAGATTTTTATTCAATGTGCGAACACCATATGTTGCCTTTTTTTGGCAAGGCACATATTGCATATATTCCGAACAAACAAATCACCGGTTTAAGTAAAATAGCCCGTATTGTTGAAGTTTTTGCGCGTAGAATGCAGGTACAGGAACGAATGACGACGCAAATAAAAGAATGTATTCAGAAAACGTTAAACCCTATGGGCGTAATGGTTATTATCGAAGCTCAACATCTATGCATGCAAATGCGCGGGGTACAGAAGCAACATTCCATTACCACTACTTCCGATTTTACCGGAGTATTCGAACAAGCCAAAACACGGGAGGAATTTATGAACCTGATAAACAGGAAATAAATTCAATAATCTCGAAAGAGAATAACAGAAAATAGAATAAAAACAGTTCTTCTGACATCCAAATATTCTTGGAACGTTGGAACGGTTGAGCTGTTTTTGTTTCGGTTTTAATTTGAATGAGTTTGAATATAATAATGATTCTGTTGAACTATAATTGGGATGATTAGATAATTTTCATGTTATATTGTTGTTAGTTATTTCCTTATCCTACTTTATCTTTACTTGCCAGAGCAAAAATTATAAAAGGAAGTGCCATATTAAAATATGTAATATCATAGGAGGAACTAAATAATCCATTAACGAAATGTTCTGATATCATTCGATGTAAAAAGGTGACTGAAACCAGAATGAATAAAGTTATGGAAATGTAAGAAGAGCAAAGTAAGATATTTGCTTTCCATTTTAGAGAAAGAAAAACACCAAGCGACGAAATTAATACTACTTCAAGCAATGAACCTTGTCGAGTTTGAAGAATAAACGGATTGTATTCAAAAAAGAATAAGGTATTGAAATTCCAGAAAATAAATGGAAGGAATGAGATTATGAAAACTAAAATTATTATAGCTCCAAAAGTGAATTTTTGTTTTATATCTGAACGAATAAAATCAGAGAATAAGTAGATTGCAAATGGAATAACAATAGAAAAACGTGTGGAAAGAAATAGACCACATAAAATTCCGAGCCCTAGAAAATGTTGTTGAATTGAATATCTCTTTTTATGTATATAAGTAATAGCAATTAAGCAAAGTATGAAATTATAGAATAAATCACTTCTAACTGCCACTTCGTACCAGAAGGCAGGAGATATTGCCAGTAAAACGTTGAATAAAAAAGCCTTGAGATAGTTGTCGAATAACCAAATCAGAAAAATAGACAGCGTAATAATTGAAAATAGCATACCTAATCCAACATCCCCTAATAAATAAAAAGGGATATGAAAAGCTTGCCAAATAGGGAAGGGAGAACCATATCCGCCTAGATGAGTCTTTGCTGAATAGGGATATAATCCTTGAAACAAATTGTGTAAAAAATTATGAATTGCTGACCATCGGTCAACATGTATTGCATAGGGATTTATCTTGATCAATAATATGGTTATAGTTATGAGCATAAGAAATGTAAGAACCCAATATGCAATTTTAATAGTTTTATGTGAAACATAATCGAAGCAAAAGGTGATTAGAATTACCACGATAAGTGTTAAAACTGTGAAGAAACCTAAAATTAATGGAGCATTTATACTAACACGCGAAAAGTATTTAAGTATAAACAACCCGTTTATAAATAAATACAAAATTAAAAGTCCAATTCGATTTTTGAAAAAGCGTGATAATACTGTTGCCATATTTATGAATCAGATTTTTATTCAATTCGTATTGAATGAGTTTTTTTAAGAAATCGTTTTTCAAGTAAATGCCATGAAGTAAAACCAGCTAATATAACTAGAATTATAATAGCTAAAGCTACTATAATAGGATTATACTTTTCAAAAAAGCCAAGATCTACAGCGACCTTAATTATTCCGCAATGATATATATATATTCCATAAGAAATATCTCCGTGTTTAGCAAAGGAATTTAGTTTTTCGAAGCTAAACGCAAATGTAAATATAATGATTGATAAAGCAACTGGTGTAAGTATTTCTAATCCCATTTTGACTTCAAATACATAAACAAGAAAACCCAAAATTAATAACCATTTTTTGTTTCGCAGAAAGAACTCTTGATAATAATATAATGCAATTCCACATGCAAAATACGATAAAAAGCCGGGAAGCTGCCGGGAAAGCATTAAGTACAATCCATTTCCTGTAATCTCCGACAGATGTTCTAAAGAGTATTTGTATAGAACCGATAACAAATAAATTGCAATAAGTAGAATATATTTGCGTCTAACTTTACTGATAACGTATAATAGTATAGGGATAGTTAAATAAAAACTGACTTCAATTTTTAGCGTCCATAATGCTCCATTTACATCACATGATAAACCATCTCGTAGAAAAACACCGGGTAAGCATGGCTGAATAAAATTTAGAAAACTCAGATTTGCACCTAAGTATTTAAATAGTTGAGGATGTGTGAAATAATCTGCAAATGAATATCTGCTTAATAAAGAAAGGAATAAGGAACTAATTATAACAACAAAAATATAAGCTGGGAGTAATCGTGCAGCTCGTTTTTTTAGATAATTCTTTAATGAAGATGTATTGAGATAACTATTTGTTATCAAAAAACCACTAATACAAAAAAATGCAGTTACAGAAATATAGGTATTAAAATACTTTAAATATGGCTGAAAAATTCCAACTTTTGAAATTCCAATTAGATGACCAACTACAACAATAAACGCGAAATAAAATCTAAGGAAATTAAAATTATTCTGTTTCATTCATCTATTTTGTGATTTATTTCTTCGATTATTAGCGAATTTAGTTAATTCGTTAATTGATTACCAGTATTTTTGCAATTGCATTTTGGGTGCCATCAGCATTAGCACAAATAGCTAAAAAGATTCCTGTATTTACTTTTCGTCCATGTAAATCCCTACCATCCCAGGTAGCAAGACTACCGTTTGAAACCGTTTGGCAAATTAAATTTCCATTTAAATCGGTAATTTTTACCTGAGTGTCCTGCACTAGTCCGGTAATGGTAATAACGCCGGTGAAACCTTCACGAACAGGATTAGGATAAGCATGAACATTGTTGAAAGTATCACCTGCAAGGCTTGCA
>Ga0265297_10004065_pt1 | contig 24782 bp, 23 predicted proteins | sample Munlanlwell13791_FD_192502 | JGI IMG/M metagenome (GOLD analysis project Ga0265297, IMG submission 192502) | Leachate microbial communities from a municipal landfill in Southern Ontario, Canada - Leachate well 137-91 | ecosystem: Engineered > Solid waste > Landfill > Unclassified | place... | reverse complement strand
ACGTTGTTTGTTAATCTTACGGGTATGCCACAAGATAATGTATATTTTTCAAAACGTGGAGAAAAAGGTGAAAAACCCACAACAGAAAAAGTTGCTTGGAAAGATCGTTATACATTCCGTAAAGAAGGATATACTCTTATTGGCGTAAATGTTGGTTTGGAGAAAATTGATAATGGCAAAGGTGTTGAAGTTAATGATATCAAACACCTTACTCCATTCGATGCCACAAAATATATTTCTGAAAATCTAAAAGATGGTGTTTCAGTATATGTTCGTGGAAATATTGAATTTTCACATTATGCAAATCAGAGTGGAGATCTTCAACGAAATTCAAAATTGGTTGTTACACAGATTTCAATGTGCAAACCAGTTGATTTTGAAGCCACCGGATTTGAACCAGATGCATCGTTTGCGCAACCTATTGTATTTAGTTCTGTAAGCAAAGAAGATTCTAGATTTAATGTAGAAGCAAAAGTTGTTAATTATGCTACAGTAGAAGATACAAATTTTGCCATTGAAAATCCGAAACTTGCAGACAATTTCCGCAAAAGTTTAAAGCCGTTTTCGGCAATTAAAGTTTGGGGTAAAATTCGCACAATTAAGAATTCTGAAGTTGTTGATGATAATGATGCTGACGATGGATGGGGTGAAAAGAATCCTCTTGAAAAACTTACTGGTCAATATCGTAAAGAATTTATTATCACTGGTGCTGATCCTGACTCTGTGGATCGGGAAACCTATACAGAAGCCTTGATTGAAAAAGCTATTGAAACCATGAATGCTAATGACACCGCAAAGAAAGATTTTGGTGAAACGGAAGATGATTGGGATAGCGAAGATAAGATTGAAGGAAAAAAAGAAGATGGAGATGATGTTCCTTGGTAGGATAAGGAATATAAAATAAAATATGAAAAAAATAACATTTAAGTATGCTGATGAGGAATTTGATGTAGTTAGTATTATTAATGGTAAAGATCACGAAGACGAGGATGAATTGGATTTGTTAAAACAATGTTTTGTTTTTCTTCTTCGTAAACTTGATTATACAGATGAACAAATTAATGGTGTTGTTAAGAGTTAATTGAGATAATATAGGGTTGATTAAAAGCTAATCAACCCTATATAAACACAGATTAATAAAAATAAATATTATAAAAAATAAAAGGACAAAGCAAAAATGGATTATAAATTAAATAAAATTAAAATTGCATTTGAAAATTATCGTTATTATCTTCGTGGGCAAAAGAAGTCTGGAAAGACAACTTTATTTCGAGATTTAATCCTAACCTATTATAAAAACCCCGCCAACGGGCTTTTAATCAGCTTCGGCAACGAACTTGGATATAAAAGTCTAGACAATTTGTATGCTGTTGAAGCACCAGATTGGGGAACTTTTGTAGAAATTGTTGATGATCTTGTTGAAAATAAAGACAAAAATGAATTTAAAATGATATGCTTTGATACTGTGGACGAGCTTGTATCTATTGCTACAGAAAAAGTTTTGAAAATTCATTATCAGCGTAAAGGTGAAAAATGTGATACTCTTAATGCCGCCCTCGGCGGTTTCAGCGCAGGCCACGTAAAAGTCCAAGAACTAATTAATGATCAAATGAAACGAATTGAATCGGCTGGTTATGGATTAATGTTTTTGGGCCACTGTAAAATTCGTCAGATTAAAGAAAAAGGTTCTTCCAATGAAGATGGTTATTCTCAGCTAACGTCAAACCTTGACGCACGTTTTGATAGTATCTTTGCAGATAAAGCGGACATTATAGCCAGCATATTCTCAGAAAAAAGTGTAGAAGATAAAAAACTTTTAAGCACTCAGCGCTACATTTACTTCCGTAGTGATAATTTTGTTGAAGCTGGTTCTCGTTTTGCAAATATGCCAGAACGTGTTGAATATGGTGCTAAAGAATTTATTGATGCCGTAGAGCAGGGTGTAAAATCGTCTTTTTCTACTCCAGTTTCTAAAGAAAATTTGGAGAAAATGAAAAAAGAAGAATTGGAAGAAAAGAAAAAGAAAGCCAATGTTTATGTTGAAAAAGCTAAAACTGGTAACGTAGATGAAGCCGACTCCCTTAAAACGCCTGAAGATTATATCACTCTAATTGATAAAGAGATTGCTTCGCTTGATAAAGAAGCAAAACGTCAAAAGCAAGAAGAACTTAAAGAACATAACGTTCCTACCAAATATAAAGAAATTATTGATATCGAAGTTTTGAAAACTATTTTAAAGGTTGTTTCTAGCAAATAAATTATTGTTATAAGATAATAATAGGTAGGACATATTCGTTTTGTTCTACCTATTATTATAACAAATATACATATGAGATTATAATAACTTAAAAGGAAATCTAAAAATGGAAATTAAAACAATTCGTAAATGTCATTTATGCAAAGAAAATATTGTATTAGAATCTGACAAATTTGTTGTTTATAAAAATGACGAATACTATCATTATGATTGTTTTATTACATTTATGAGTAATAAAAAAAGAGACAAATTATCTCCCGAAGAAATTCAGGAATTGGCTAAAAAATTACAACAACAAAGTTTTGATAAAACCAAAGACATAATAAATAAAAATCATTTATATAAATATCTACAAAAAAGATATGACATTGTATATCTTCCATCTTTTGTATTTGTTAAGTTTAATAGTGTTTTTGAAGGAACTTATAAAAATTTATCAGAACCTGTGTGTGTTGAAGATTTGTTAGATATGTGGCAAAGAAAAGAAAGTTATCTTGATAAACAATACCAATGGAAATTAAGTAAAGGTGAGAGCATGGATGGTATTGGTAGGATGTGGTATGACTTGGCTACGCTCATGTCAAAAATTTCTAGTTATAAGAAATGGAGAGATGAGCAAAGGGCGAATGAAGTTATTAAAGAAGAATCTATTAGAGATAATAAATCAAGAATAGATTATACTAAAGTTTATAATAAAAATAACAATAAAATTAATATTGAAGATATGCTTGAGGAGATGTAATTTTGAGTGACATTGAAGAAAAAATTAAAAATATTCCAATGGAAATTCTTGTGGTGGGTTCAATATTCAAACAACCTGAACTACTAGTTGAATATTCATTTTATATTAAAAGCAAATATGACTTTAGTGATGAGGCGTGTTCTTTTCTATACAACAATGCAGAAATAATTTTCCAGAAAAGAACACAAGAATTTAATCAATCTAACATCAATCTTTATATGGCAGAAGACAAAGAAAGATTAGAGTTATATAAAAAATATGGTGGATGGAAAACGATTGAAGAATGGATGGATTTGGCATCTGTTGATGATTTTAAAAACTACTTTGATACTCTGAAAAAATTTAGCCTCATAAGGGAATTCCACAGAAATGGCTATGATGTAAGTAAGATTCTCAATCATTCAAAATTTAATATTTTCACCGTAGAAGAAGTGTATAAAATTGTTAGAAGTAAAGTTGACCGTATTAGAACTGTAATCATGAAGGATAATGATATTCATGTTCTTAATGAAAATATGACTGATATGATTGTCGGATGTCTTGAAAATCCTGATATGGGATTACCATTGCCATATCCATTAATTAGTGATATGATTAGGGGTGTTAGATTACGGCAGACAATGTGTGTCGGTATGTTAAGTAATGCCGGGAAATCCAGATTTATGTTTACTATTATCGCATACATTGCATTGGTATTAAAACAAAAAGTGATGGTTTTACTTAATGAGATGAGTATTGCTGAAATGAGATATTGTTTGTTAACAACAATTTTGAATAATAAGGAATATTCACAATTAACAGGAATTGATATTGAAAAAAAAGAGAAGGAAATCACGCTTGGTGTTTACGCTGGCGATGATGGGAAATTTATTTATAGGGAAAAAGATAATTATGGTAATAATATTGAATCTGTTGAAGAGTTTGAAAAAAGACTAATTGAGAATTCTACTGAATATAGGTCAGTTAAACATGTTGCTGAATGGATTGAAAAAGAAACAGAAGGGCTAATTTATGCCAAAGATGTTTCTATGTCATATGATGATAAAAGTTTAAATTTTGAAATTACCAAGGCGCATATGACAAATGGTATTGATTATTTCTTTTACGACACTCTCAAAAATGATACTAACGCTTTGGGAGAATGGGCTAGTCTAATTGCAACAACAACAAAGTTGAAAGAATTGTCTAATCAATTAAATATCTATGTGTATGGAAGTATTCAACTTACACCGGATGCCGTGATTGTTCAACCATTAGAACTAAATTCTATGAATATTGCTGCATCTAAAGGATTGAAAAATATTCTTGATATTTTATTTTTGTGTAAAGAAATTAATAAAAAAGACTATCATAAATATTTTTATTTAGATCCTAGAGACACAGAAGGCGATTGGGGTGAGCCACCTGAACGCAAATTAGATTTAGACAAAAGATATTATTGTTTTGTTACCGATAAGTTAAGAAGCGGAGCAAAAAAGAATTTGTTATTTTCTTTAGATTTAAATTTAAATCGATGGGTGGAAGAAGGAGAATTATTTTATAAATAATAGGGATATTTATGGACTCATATCAATTAAAAGAATATATTATCGAAAATAATAAAGTAGAATTTATATTACAAGAATTGGGTTGTCGGTCCATTAAATATCACTCAACCGGATATTGGACTTGTGGAAACCCACCACCATCTGATAATCCTCAAGCAATTACTGTTTATAATAATGAATATTTAGGGGTTATAAATTATACTAAAGACCTTGGCACAAACAAATCAGACATATTTACACTTATAGAATATATTAACAAATGTAATTTTTTTGAATCAATGTTATGGTGTTGTAATATTTTAGAGTTAGATTATTATCATGAGCCAACTTTAGATTTACCAGAATCGATTCGCCTAACTAAGATGCTCATGAAAATGAAGTCTAATGAAGAAGAGGAAGACGATACTCCGATTAGGGTTTTGGATGAAAAAGTTTTAGGGTATTATAAAAATTATGTTAATGATATGTTTTTAAGGGATGGTATAAGTTATAGTTGTCAACAAGAATTTGGAATTGGTTACGACGAAGAAAGCAATAGAATCACGATTCCCATCTACGACGAAATAGGTTCACTCATATCTTTAAAATCTAGACTATTTAAAGAAGAACTATCAGAGAATGAATTAAAATATATATATTTATATAAATGTCCCAGAAACAAAATACTTTTTGGTTTAAATAAAACCCATGACTATATCCGTGAAAGTGGGAAAGTTTATATAAGCGAATCAGAAAAAGGGGTTATGCAATTATGGTCTCATGGTATTAAAAATAGCGTTGGAATTGGTGGTAAAAAAATAGGTAAACGTCAAATTGAAATGCTTTCACGACTCAATGCCAAAATTTGTTTTGCTTTCGATAAAGATGTGAGTCAAAAAGAATTAGAAGAAAAAGCCAATATGTTTGTTGACGGAATTCCAATTTATGCTATAATTGATGTTGATAATATTTTAGAGGAAAAGCAGTCTCCTATGGATGATTTTGATAAATGGAATATTTTAGTCAAGAATAATATATATAAAATTAAATAAAAAATAGAAATGGAATAAGATAAATGAAATATAAATTAATTGAAAATTTTAAATTATAGGAGTCTTATGGGCAGACCGATGACCTATAGTTTTAATAAGCAAATATTTGATAAAATAGATACAGAAGAAAAGGCTTATTGGTTAGGATTTATTTGGTGTGATGGAAATGTCAGAATGAAAAAAACAAAAAATAAATCTGGATACACCGAATCTTGTGTCTTTAAATTGGTTTTAGGGGAAGTTGATCTAAATCATGTGATTTTATTTAAAAATTTTATAAAATCAACTCATCCAATAAAAGTAACTCCATCTGGTATTTCATCTTATAAAAAATGTAATTTTATTAATTTCATAATTTCAAGCAATGAATTTGGTATTAATTTAATGGAAAAATATGGTCTGGTTTCAAATAGACAATATTGCGAAAAAGTAGTAAGCCATATTCCAAAAATATATTATAAGGATTTTATTCGTGGGATAATAGATGCCGATGGAAGCTTAACAACAAATGGTAAGGGCGGATTTGTATTAAAAATAACGACAAATGAAAATTTGCTTTTATTTATTAATCAATATTTATTTGAGAATAATTTAATAAATAAAAAAGAACATGTTTTATATAAGAGACATAAAAATGAAAATTTAGATGATTTTTGTAAAACTTTAGAATATGGTGGGAATAATCAAGTATATAAAATATTAAAAAACTTATATGAGGAATCTCAAATAAGTCTAGAAAGAAAAAAACAAAAATATTTGTTAATAATTGATGCAATTGAAAACAAAAGAAAAGAGAAAACGGTTTGAAATATAAACTTATACAAAATGATACAATTTATGATTATGAAAGATTAAGTCTTTCAAATAGAATTCTATTTAATAGAGGTGTTTCAGATCCAAAACATTATTTAAAAACAACTAATTCTGATTTAATTTCATACGAACTGCTTAATAATATTAATGAAGCAGTAGAATGCTTATATTTACACATTAAAAACAATGATAATATTTGTGTTTTAGTTGATTCTGATTATGATGGCGTTTGCTCTGCATCAATTCTTTATCAATACTTAAGAGAATCTTTTCCAAACATTAATTTACAATATATTTTACATGATGGGAAACAACACGGGTTGAGTAGTAAAATAAATATTCCAGAGAATATTAAGTTATTACTAACTCCAGACAGCGGTACAAACGATTACAAGGAATGTAAAATATTAAAAGAAAAAGGAATAGATTGCATTGTACTCGATCATCATGAAATTAATAATAAAAACGAATATGCAATTGTTGTAAATCCGTTTCTATCCGAAAAATATAAAAACAAATCGCTTTCTGGGGGTGCGGTAGTTTATAAATTTATTCAATGTATTGATCAATTTATGTGGGAAAATAATTCAGATAAATATTTAGATTTAGTTGCGATGTCTTTAATTGCCGATTCTATGGATTTAAGAAATTTTGAAAATCGTAGACTTGTAGAGTTAGGCTTATCTAACATAAAAAATAAAGCATTGATTTCACTTATTAACAAACAAAGTTTTTCAATGAATGGCGAAGTAAATATTATAAATTGCATGTTTTATATAGTACCGCTAGTAAACGCAACAATTCGTTCTGGCGAAATGGAAGATAAGAAAAACTTATTTGAAGCCTTTTGTCAAATTGATCAAGAATTTGATTATACAAAAAATAGTAAAACAGAAACCGTCAAAGAGGATATTTATACCAGAGTTGCTAGAGTTGCCACAAACCTAAAAGCTAAACAAAATCGTGAAATAGATAAAAGTCTAGAGATTATTAACGAAGATATTAAAAAATACAACAGAAATGACAACAAAGTTTTATTTGCAAATGCTTCTGGATTAGATAATAATTTTATTGGACTAGTTGCCATGAAACTTTGTAATCTATATTCAAAGCCTTGTATTTTGTTACACGAATCTGAAAGAAGCGCAGATTATTTTACTGGATCTATGAGAAATTTTAATAATAGTCCTATTGAAAACTTTAAACAATTTATTGAAGAAACAAAACTATTTGATTTTGTTCAGGGTCATGCTCAAGCAAGTGGCGTAGGTGTAAAAAAGAACAATATTAAAAAAGCAATTGAGTTTATGAATGAAAAACTTAAAGATATAGATTTTGAAAAAGTGTTTAAAGTTGATTTTATTTTAGAGCCAGATGAAGTAACTCTTGAATTTGCTAAAGAACTAAATAAGTTAAAAGATATTTGGTGTGGTACAATTGAAGAACCACAAATCTTAATCAAAAACATTAAAATTAATACCAATGATATTGAATTAATGGGTAAAGAACAAGAAACATTAAAATTTACATTGAACGAAGATGGCATAATTTGTATTATGTTTAAGCGTGGCAACGATGATCCTATTATCAAAATAAAAGAAGAAGAGCCTCTTGGAAAATTGATTGAACTAGAGGCAGTTGTTAGAGTTGGAATGAATAATTTTCAGGGAATAAGTAGCCCACAGTGCACGATTTTAGAGTATAATATTATTGGGGAATAGAGTATGGGAAAAAGAACTTGGACAGAAGAACAAGAAAAAATTTTAATTGATATGGTTAGAGAAAATAAATCATTTAAAGAAATTGCCGAAGTTATTGATAAAAAAGTTCCCGCAATTTCAAGAAAAAAACAAGCAATGAAATTAGAATATCCTATAGTACAAACTCATAATTCTAAATTTAAAGCAATTTATCAGGATTATGATTGGTGTTATCAAAAGTTTATTATTGAAAACAAAAATTACAAAGAAATTTCTGAAGAGGCAAATTGTTCATTAAGAGTTATTCAAAAATGGTTTTCTGAAAAATATAAATTAAATTGGCGAACAAGAAAGAATATTTTATCGTTAAATAAAAAACAAATTGATTTAATTATTGGATCTATTCTTGGCGATGGGCATATAGATAAAAGACCAAAATATCCTAATTTTATAGTTAGCAATTCTGAAAATCAAAAAGAATATTTATATTGGAAATATGACATAATGAAAAATTTATGCAACAAAGAGCCAACTTATAATGAACCATTTGTCCAAAAATTCCCCAATGGCAAAGAATATTTGTGCCAAAGCTTTTATAAATTTCAAACAAGAACGATGAATTGCCTTGTAGAATATAGAGATTTGTCTATATATGAAAGAATAGAAAGATTAAATGAATTTTCTTTATCAATTTTCTTTTTAGATGATGGTAGCAGAAATAAAAATGCATGGGAATTATGTGTTGCAATGTTCAACGATGAAGATAAAAAATTATTTATAAAATTAATGCATGATAAATTTAATATTGATGGTCATTATAAGGATTGCGACAATAGATATTTTCGTATAAATACTGAAGAATCTAAAAAAGTTACTGAAATGATCCTTAAAAATATTCCAAATGAATTAGATGTTGTAAAAGATAAAATAATAAACTATAAGTATATAAGAGGATAATTATAATGTTTTGCAATCTTCACGTACATGATGCACAAGGTTCACTTCTTGACTCAATTATGACAGTAGAACAAATTGTTGACTATGCAAAAAACAACAATCAATTATCTATTGCTATTACAAATCATGGATATATGTCTAGTTTTGTATCTTTTGGGAAATATGCAAAGAAAAATAATATAAAGGCAATTTATGGATGTGAAATTTACGACGTCAATAATCCTTTAAAAAAGTCAGATACAAAAGACTATCAACAAAAACGCTATCATCTTATTCTCCTTGCGAAAAATCATCAAGGGCTATTAGACTTATTTAAAATTGTTTCTATGTCATGCACAACATTTAAATATAAAAAACCATTAATGTCTGTAGATTGGATTAAAGAAAATAATCTTGGGGAAAACATAATTGCTCTTTCTGCTTGCCAAGCAGGAAGAGTCAGTCGCTTACTTATGGACGATAAGGAGCAAGAAGCAAAAAAGTTTGTAGAAAAACTACAATCAACTTTTTCTTATGTTGCATTAGAAATTCAGTCACACAGTACCGAATCTCAAATAGAAGCTAATAAAAAGATATATTCTTTTGTTGAGAAATATAATTATCCGTATGTTTTTACGACAGACGCTCATATGGTTAATAGAGATCAACAAGAGACACATTCTATTTTTGTTCAAATTAGTGAAGATCGTGAAGTCGGAGAAAGTTATACAGATTGTTTTCTTCAAAATGAAAATGACATAAATGATATTCTTGGCAAACAATTTGATAAAGATATACTTGAAAAAGGCATGTTGGAAACAATAAAAATATCAAATATGATTAAAGATATCGATATTGGATTAAATAAAGGTTCAATCATGCCAAAAGTAAAATTACAAGATGGTTTTAAAGATAATGAAGAATATTTAAGATATCTTGTTTTTAAAGATTTTGATATAAAATTTAAAAACCTATCAGAAGAAGAAAAACAAATTAGGCGAGACAGAATTAAAACAGAATTGCCAATTCTTTACAAATCTAATTTTACAGATTATTTTATTATGCTTTATATGTTAGTTCAAGAGTCAGATAAAAGAAGTATTCCAAGAAATTATTCTCGTGGATCTGGGGCAAATTGTTTATGCCTGTATATGTTAGGTGTTACACAAATTGATTCTGTCCGATGGGAGTTAGATTTCTCTCGCTTCGCAAACTTAGGGAGAAAGAGTCTTGCGGATTTTGATTGGGATATCAGCAAATTAAGACGGAAAGAGTTTGTTGAAATTTCAGAGGAATTATTTGGAAAAGAAAATGTTGCCCCCATTTGTACTTTTAATACTTTAAGTACAAAAGTTGCAATTAGAGATATTGGCAAAGTTTTAAATGATAAAGGCATATATAATTTGCCATATCCTTTACGTGACGAAATTGCAAAGATGATTCCTACTATTGAAATTGTCAACGAGTCTGGTGAAAAACAAGAAAAAGAAATCAAGCTAAAAGAAGCATTATTACAGAACAGTAAACTTGAAAAAATTGCAGAAGAATACCCACTATGGATTAAATATACGGTTGAGCTAGAAGGTTTGCCAAAATCAATGGGTAGACATGCCGCAGGAACATTAATAACGCCAGAACCTATTATAAAATATTGCCCAATATGTCAAGATTCAGATGGAAATTCAATGACACAAATTGAAATGCATTCAGCCATGGAAGACTTGGGACTTGTAAAAATGGATTATCTTGGTCTCGAAACCGTAGACATTGTAGACAATACATTAAAGTTAGCAGGGTTAACTTGGAAAGATGTAGACATAAATAATCTCAATCTTGAAGATAAAAAAGTTTATGATGAAGTTTATAGGACTGGCAATACAACAGCAATATTTCAAATGGAATCATTTGAAGGAAAATCTATGTGTGTTGATGCAGATACTAGCACAATTGAAGATGTTATTGCCATCAATGCATTTAATCGCCCCGGCACAAAAGATGGATTTCCAATTTATTGCTCTAATAAGAAAAATCCAGACAAAATTGAAGTTCTACATCCTGATCTCAGGGAAATTTTCAACAAAACTCAATTTGTTTTATTATATCAAGAACAGGCATTGCAAATTTTCCGATATGCCGGATTTCCAGAAGAAGAAGTCGATAATGCTCGTAGAGCAATTGGGCACAAACAAAAAGATGTAATGGATAAATTACATGATAAGCTTTGCATTGGGTTAACAGATAAAGGATGGAATGATAAACAAATTGAAACAATGTGGGAATTGCTCCAAAAGCAGTCGCAATATTGTTTTAATCGAGGCCACAGTGTCAGCTATGGTTTATTAAGCTATCTTACGGCCTATCTTAAAACCTATTATCCATGCGAATTTTTTGCATCTTGTTTATCTGCCAAATCAGATAATTTACCAAAATTGAGTTCATTAATAAATGAATGTCAAAGGTTAAATATAAATATTTTACCCCCTAATATTAATAAATCTGGAAAAGAATTTACTCCATTTAAAGAGAAAAATTCAATTCTATTTGGACTATTAGGGATTAAAGGAATTGGAGAAACATTAGTTGAAAAAATCATCGAAGAAAAAAATATTAAACCTTTTGTAAATATAGATGATTTTATATTAAGAACCGGTGCGTCAATTTCTCAAATCGTTTGTTTGGTCAAAGCTGGAGCAATTCCAACAAAGAACAAAAAAGATTTTATGTTAAAGTATGCGTCATCTTTGTTCACCAAAAAAGAATATTCCCCCGTTAATTCAATTCCTTCTACAAAGATTTTGTTGGAAAAGTGGGGATTAGACATAAATAAAATTGAAAAAGAGAAACGTTTATTTGAATATAATAAACTTAGAGAGAAAGAATATAAAATTTCTCAACAAATAAAATTTGAGAAACATATTCGAGATTTTGAAGAAAAATATTTGCAAGATGAAGATCTTTGGGAATATCAAACACTTTCAATGTTTCTATCAAATAATCCATTTGCAGAAAGTCAAAAATATATAAAAAATATTGAAGAAATTGAGCCAAAACAGAAAGGTGTTATTATTGGTGTTATTTCTGAAATTACAAAAAGAAATGACAAAAATGGAAAACAATTTGCATATTTAAAAATATTTTCTACATATGACGTTATTGAAGTTATTGTTTGGCATACTCAATATAGTTCATTTCAAGATATTATTAAAAAGGGACAACAAATTGCAATTCTTGCAAAAAAAACTGACGATAATCGTCTAATTGCTGAGTCTTTAAAAACATATGACAAATGGTTACAAGATAGAAAAATTAAAAAAATAAATTAAAATAAATAAAAATTAAAACAAAAATAACCCTTGACAAAAATAAAAAAGTGTGATAAGATAACATAATGTTATTTATTATATATTATATTATTATAATTTTATAATATTTTATATTATATCATTCATACAAAAGGAAAATAAAAATTGGAACTTACTTCAAAACCAGATACAACTACAATATATGAATTTAAAATGATTCCAATTGTAGAATTATATTATAATGAAGAATCTGTTTACGGAGTTTACAAATTTAATACCGAACAATCATTTCTTCCAATGATTAAACAAACAGAATCATATGATTTTGAATCCAATCAAATGAAAATTAAATTTGAAGGAATGCTTGCTGGAAGAACTCAAAGATTAACATTGGGAACAGAATATGATATTAAAGCTAAGATAGAATATTCTAAAAAATATAAAAATTATAATTATGCTCCCGTTAACATTTCTCAGAAAATTCCTAAAAGTATTGATGAACAAAAAAAATTTCTACAATCTATTTGTACACCATCACAGGTAGAAGTTTTACTTGAACAATATCCCAATGTTGTCCAAATGATAATTGATGGCAGAGAAAATGAAATTGATTTAAGCCTAACTAAAGGTATCAAAGAAATAACTTTTGATAATATTAAAAGTAAAGTATTGGATAATTATGCTATTTCGGATATACTTGCTTTACTTATACCATTAGGAATATCTTTTTCTAAAGTTCGTAAACTTTTAAACAATGAACCAAATCCAAATATTTTAAAAGAAAAAATTTTAGATAACCCATATATCCTTTCTGAAATTCCGGGAATATCTTTTAAATTAGTTGATAAGATTGCTATTGGAATAAATCCAAATTTTAAATTATCAACAAAACGCATAATAAGTTTTATAAAAGAATATCTCAGACAATATGGAGAAGATAACGGATCAAGTTGGATTTTAGAAGAAAAATTACGAGAAGAAATAAATAATAATATTCCAGAATGTGAAAATTTATATGAAATTGTCTTAGAAGAACAAAAGCAATTTGAAACATTTTTACATATAGAAGATAATAAAATAGGTTTGTATTATTATTGGTGGTGTGAAAAAGAAATTTATAAAATATTAAATGAAATTAATAATAGTGAACCATTACCAATCACACAAGAAGAAATAGATTCTGGAATTAAAATAGCAGAAGAACAACAAGGATTTTCTTTTACAGAAGAACAAATCAATATTTTAAATAATATGACAAAGAAAAATCTTGTAGTTCTTAATGGATTTGCGGGTGTCGGAAAATCAACTATTACTAGAGGACTTCTTAATATATATAGTAATTATTCTATAAGCTGTGCTACTTTATCTGCTCGTGCCGCTCAAAGACTTAAAGAAACTTCTGGATTTGAAGCAACTACTATACATACTATGCTTGGAGCAGTGGGACTTAATGATTTTCAATATGATAAAAATAATAAAATTCCATCTGATGTAATTTGTATTGATGAATTTTCAATGATATACTCTGGTTTATTTTATAATATTTTTCAAGCAATAAAAAATGGAACAAAACTTATTTTAGTAGGAGATTGTGGACAGCTACCACCAATAGGGTGGGGAAGTCTCCCAACAGATATATTGAGTAAACCACAATTTCAAATTAACACATTAACAAAAATACATCGTCAAGCAGAACGATCAGGAATTATAAAAGCTGCAAATTTAGTACGACAAGGAATAGATCCATTAGAAGGCAAAAAAGAATTTAAAACTGTTTATGGCGAATTAGAAGATTTAATTTTTATGGGTCGAAGTGATAGAGAAGAATTAAATTCAATTGCTATTAAAACATTTCTTAAAAGCGTAGAAGATATTGGTGTAGATAATGTGCAAATCATTGTACCAAGAAAAACAAATTGTGTAAACAGCACAAGAGAAATAAATAAAAAAGTTCAAAATATTTTATTAAATGATAGTTTACCATATGTTACCTTTGGAGAACAAAAATTTAAATTGGGATGTAAAGTTTTACATATTAAAAATAATAAAGAATTAAATGTTAACAATGGAGAAATTGGATACGTATTAGATATTTATAATATGAAAGAATCTGGTGGGGATGGTTTGTCTGTACAATATCCAGATAAAATAGTTGAATATTCTAAATCAGACTTAAAAGAATTAGAATTGTCTTATGCAATTACTTGTCATAAAATACAGGGAGGACAAAGTAAAATTGTAATAGGAATTATTGATAATTCACATTTTATGCTTTTAGACCAAACATTTTTATACACAATGTTGACTCGCGCACAAGAAAAAATGTTATTGCTTTATGAAGCATTTGCATATGATAAATGTATTAATGAAAATAAAACAATTATAAGAGATACTTGGACTAGTATGTTTTAAAAAAACTAAAATAATATACAATATATTATATTATAACATAGATATTCTAGCTTAATAAGTAATATATTGTATATTATCAATATCACTAAAAATTCTTGACAAAACAACAATAGTATGATATGCTTAGTAATAATTAAATAAAACAAAATAGAAAGGCATTTATTCATTGATTAAAGAAAGTAGTTTAAAAAGTTTAAGTTATGATGATATTTTATTGTTACCACAATACAGTTCTATCAAAAGTAGAGACGATGTAAATTTATATAAAGGAAATTATATTCCTATTTTCTCTGCTCCAATGAAAAACATTAGTGAACCAGAATTGGTAATTAATATGTGTAAATCTGGCGGAGTTGGAATTCTTCATCGTTTTTTTGAAGATGATAATAAAAAATATGAAGCTATTGAAAACATTTCTAATAATTGTGAAAACTTTGGAGTATCTATTGGATTAAATGACGCTATTGAAGAAGAAAAAGTAGTAAAGTTTGCTTCTTACAATGGTTGTAAATTTGTTGTAATTGATAGCGCTAATGGATATTTTCAAAAAACGCTTGATGTTGTCAAATGGTTATATTTAAAAAGAAAATTAAATCATTGGGATTTCAAAATTATAGCAGGAAATGTTGTAGATTCTATTGGATGTCATAATTTAGCTTTAGCGGGAGCAGATATTATTAGGGTTAATATAGGCAGCGGGAATCTTTGCTTGACTTCAAAAAGCATCGGAATCGGTCTTTCCCCATTAACTGCAATTAAAGAAAGTACAGAAGTCAAAAAGAAATTTCCAAATCTTATTCTTTTATCAGACGGTGGTATTTACAATGCAGGTCAAGCACTCAAAGCTATGATATTCGGTGCTGATGGAGTTATGATAGGTTCTTTACTTGGTAGAAGTAAAGAATGTAATAATGATGGTCTTATTTTTGGTATGTCATCATACACTCTTCAGGAACGCATAAACAAAACAAAAAAATCAAATGAAGGAATTGCTACAATTATTCCAGAATCGGAGATAAAACCATTTAAGGAAATCTGGAATGAACTTACATATGGTATTAAAAGTGGAATGACATACGTAAATTGTGATGATATCAATAAATTACATGATATTGTTATAGAATATATTGTGACTAAATAAGAAAGGAGGAAACATGCAAAAAACATCAGAAGAATTAGTAGATTTTTTTATTGATATATTAAGAGATTATAAAGGTTTTGATAATTGGTGGTATAATATGGAAGATGAAGATCAAGATAAACTTAAAGAAGAAGTAGCAGAATTACTTCAAGGATTTTTAGATGAAGAGTAATATTATTATTACTTGCGACATAGATGATGTTGTTTTAAATTTAATGAATTCGTGGTTAAAAATTTATAATAAAGAATTTAATGATAACTTAAAACCAGAAAACATTACAGATTGGGATATATCAAGTTTTGTAAAACCAGAAGCAAAACAACGAATTTACGAATACATAGAAAATAAAGATGTTTTCAATAACGCTATTCCAATTGAAGGTGCATTAGATGGAATTAGCAAATTAAAAGAATGGGGGTTTAGAATTGTTTATGTGACTGCTAATAATCCGTTTAATGTTAAACAAGATTGGCTAAAGCGTAATAGGTTTTTAACAGAAAATATTGATTTTGTTCAAGCATATGATAAAAGCCTGATTCACGCCAATTATCTTTTGGACGACAAATTCCAAAATTGTCAAGATTTTAAATATGGTCAATCTTGGTTATTTTCACAGCCATGGAATCATAAATATTATTTTGGTAATAGAATCAATAAATGGAGTGAATTTATAAATATGATAGAAAAGAAATATATGCTATGACAAAAATAATATTACTATCTGGTAAAGCTCAACATGGAAAAGATTCTACATCAAACATTTTAAAGTCTCATTTTGATAATATAAATAAAAAATCTATTATCCTTCATTATGGTGATGTATTAAAGTTTGTATGCTCAAAATATTTTGAATGGGATGGAAATAAAGATAAAGCTGGACGACAAATTTTACAATTAGTTGGGACAAATCTTGCCAGAATGCATCATCCCACGATATGGGTAGATATTGTCATTCTTTTTACCAAGGCATTATTTTTTGATTATGACTATGTTATAGTAGCGGATTTTCGTTTTCCCGATGAGCATACTCGATGGGTCGAAGAAGGATATGATGTGACAACAATTAGAATAGAAAGATTGAATTTTGATAATGGTTTAACCATAGAACAAAAAAATCATTCTTCTGAAACATCTCTAGATGGATACTTTTTTAATTTTAGAGTTATGTGTGAAAGCGGATTGGATAAATTAGAAATAGAAATAAATAAAATTATTGATAAATTATAGGAGGATTAATTGCTTACTGTTATAGGAAAACAAAATTGCTCAAGATGTTTAATAACCAAAAATATATTAAATCAAAATCATGTAGAATTTAAATATAGCGAAATAGAAGATTTTGATAATAAGGAGCAAGAAAGATATTTAAAAATAGCTGAGGATAATGGACAATTACTTTTTCCCCTGATATTCAAAGATAATTCATTGATAAGTTTATCTGAGGCAAAAAGTGTATTTTAAAACTAGCTATGACCAAAATTTCGATGATCTTTATATGTATTTAAAGGCCAAATACCCTCAAAAATTATTTGATTTAGATGGGATTGGCATACAGATGGATATGTCAGAATTCAGTAAAAATTTTTTCTCTGCTAAAACTGCTTCTGACGCATCAATAGATGCGAATGCAAATGTTGATGATACTAGTATTATTACATACAATACAGAACTCCCTAAGCCGTTTTTTAGATTAAATAGTTATTATATTTTGTGGAAAGAATTAAAAAGACTTTATAATTTAGAAACAGCAAACACCATTATTGAGATGCAATTAACTGGAGACATATATATTCATGATTTTCACGGAGTTGCCGCGGCAATCCCGTATTGCTATAATTATTCAACATATGATATTTTAACAAAAGGACTTCCTATGATTAAGAAAGTGAAGTCTATTCCTCCGAAATATCTTCATGCTTTTAAATCCCAATTGGAACAATTTGTAATTATTGCTTCTAATTCTACTTTAGGAGCGACCGGATTATCTGATTTGTTGGTAATATTATCGTATTTTGCAAAAAACATATTAAATACAAAATCAGATGCTCATTATATGTTTCAAACAAAGGAAGATTGTTGGACATATATAAAAGAAATGTTGACTAGTTTTATTTATAGTGTAAATTTTCCTTTAAGATCATCACAATCTCCATTCACTAATATAAGTGTCTATGATAAGTTTTTCTTAAAAAAATTATGCGAAGATTATCTTTTTCCCGATGGCTCGTCGCCAGATATAAACATAGTCAATAAACTTCAAGAAACATATCTTGACATTATTAATACAGAATTAGAAAGAACACCCATAACATATCCGGTAACTACTGCCTGCTTTAGCGTAGATGAAGAAAATAATATTAAAGACGAGAGTTTTCTTAGTTTTATTGCAGAAAAAAATAAAAAATACGGGTTTATTAATATTTATTGTGGAAAAACATCTACGATCTCTGCGTGTTGCCGGTTAAGATCTGATGCAGATTCGGAGTATTTTAATAGTTTTGGCTCTGGCTCAAGCAAAATAGGCAGTTTAGGAGTTTGTTCTATTAATTTACCTAGATTGGCAATAAAATCAAAAGGAGATAAATCTGTATTTATAAAAGAATTAATATCATTAGTTGATATTTGTTCAAAAATTAATAATGCTAAAAGAAAAGTTATAGAAAAAAGAATTAAAAATGGAAATGAGCCATTATATACATATGAATTTATGGACTTATCAAGACAATATTCAACTGTTGGATTAAATGGAATCAATGAGTGCTTGGAATTAATGGAAGAAGATATATTAGAAGAAAATGGACAAAATTTTCTTATCGAAATATTAGATACAATTAATTCGGAAAATAAAAGACTAGAAAAACAATATGGTGCTCCGCATAATGTTGAACAAGTCCCCGGCGAAAATATGAGTATCAAATTAGCAGAAAAAGATAAATTATTAGGATATCAAGATGAATATAATATCTATAGCAATCAATTTATTCCACTAACGACAAATGCTGATTTATTGGACAGAATATATTTGCAAGGCCTTTTCGATAAACACTTTACTGGCGGAGCAATTTGTCATATAAATGTTGAATCTAGAATTGAAGATACGGAAAATATCAAATCTCTTATTAAAGAGGCTGCAAAGCAAGGAGTTATTTATTTTGCTATTAATTACAATCTTCAAGAATGCGAAGATGGACATATGACAGTTGGGAAAAAAGAAATTTGTTCTATATGTAGGAAACAAATAATTAATGATTATAGCAGAATTGTCGGGTTTCTTACAAATGTTAAAAATTGGCATAAAGTTCGTAGAGATGAAGACTACCCCAACAGGATTTGGTACAAAAATATATGAAAATTGTTTCCACCCAATATAGTCTAATCTATAAATCGTTTGAAATATATTTATCTGGTTGTAAAGCAAACCCCAAATGTAAAAATTGTTGTAATCCTGAATTATGGAATTTTAATATTGGGAAAGAATATAACCAATATATTTTTGAAGAATACTACAATAAAATAAAAAGATTCGATTCTCTAATAGATAACATATTTATTTTAGGGGGAGATCCAATTGACCAGAATAAAGAAGAATTAATTGTTCTTCTTTTCGATTTCAAAAAAACACAAAAACCAATCTGGATATTTACACGATATGATTTGAAAAATATAGATAAAAATATATTAGAACTATCTGATTATATGAAATGTGGAAAATATCAAGAAAACTTATTATGTAAAAATAATATTCAGTACGGAATAAAATTAGCAACATCAAATCAAAGAATATATAAAAAAGGAATTGACTATTAATGAATATCAAAGAATATATAAAACTAACACCAAATACCAGATCAAATCTATCTTCTAAACAAGAAGATAATTTTCATATGATTATGGGAATGACAACTGAAGTTGGAGAACTAGTTGATGTATTCAAAAAAAATATGGCCTATGGAAAAGAAATTGACTGGATTAATGTACAAGAAGAACTAGGTGATTTGTGTTGGTACATTTCAGAGTTTTGTAATATCAACAATTTCAATTGGGAAGAAATTCTTGCCAATAATATTAAAAAATTACAAACCAGATATCCGGAAAAATTCAATGCAGATAAAGCTATTAATAGAGATTTAAATGCGGAAAGAAAAATTCTCGAAGAACTGGATAGATAGTAGTTAAAGCCCAAAAAAAAGACCCCTAGAATAAAAATCTAGGGGTCTTAAATTATACTTTTGTTTTTTTTCCACCATTCTTACGAATCGCAGATGTATCAACACCTTCAACTTCTTCCATTCTAACCGGTTTCAAATTTACTCTTTCCAATTGAGCGACAAGAGCATTAGTCCATAAAGAATAATTACTAACTTCTTTTGTAAGAGTATCAATTTCACACTTTTGAGTTTCGGATAAGCTTTCTAATACTAATATTCTTTCGTCTTGAATTTTAATTCGTTCGCCCTGAACCTCTGCTGTTTCTCTTACCGCATCTAACTCAGCTTTTGTTTGTCTAGATTCGGCATCAAGCTTATCAAATTTAATTTGCCATTCTGCCGTTCTATCTATTGCTTTAGATAGAGATTCTTCCATTCTAGAGACAATACTTATTTCCGTTTCTTTATTTTTTAAATCCGCACATTCTACTTCTTTTGGAAGCATTATTCCGCTTTTTATAATTGCGAATGCTGTGCCAATCATTGAAAGAATGCTAATACCACCAACTGCTATCAACCATCCTACAATGTCTTTCGTAATGTCCAATTTTCACCTCCCGATAATAGTGATACGCATCTTGATCTAGCACTGGATGCTAAAGCTCCACCCAATAAAAATAAGGATGGTCGAACAAATCCAAATCCAAAAAGACTTACATCTATTGGAACACCAATAATTGTTTGTATAAGAGAATAACTATATAATCCTGCAAACACTATACACATAATTGCTGTAAACATTTTTATCCATGAATACGACTGCCATTTTGCGAGTAATAAAAACTTTATATTCCAATAAGAAGCAAGTCCGTATACTACAATGATTCCAACCATCATGACAACAGCAATGATATCAAAAATCGTTATTACACTTTCGGTAAACATAATACTTACTAATTCAATTAGCCTCCTATTATATCAATACATATCAGGATGGGTTTCTAAATAAAGTTTCCACAGAATATCTAATTTCTCTTTATCAGTATAAATATCTTCTGGCACTTCATCATCTGGAATATCTGGATTTGTTTCTATTCCCGTAAAGTTTAAATATGCAGAACTACACCATTCTGGACGTAAACCCAATATTCTAGACCAGCCATCAGATTCCTCTATAACGTCTATTATGGTTCTATGTGGCATAACATACAATATGTCTCCATTAACAGGAAAACTTCTAGCACGGAGTCCGTCATATGATATAACCTCTGCTTGTTTTCTAGTTCCGGGAATATATTTAGTACACCACGCTATAGGATCAACAGCGCCTTGGTCAGACGTTAAAGAATTGGGAGGTCTAATTTCAAAATGAAGATGTGCACCTGTTGAAAACCCATCGCCATCAATACTATCATTTGGATCACCACCCGATTTTCCTATTTCTTGCCCAGCTTCAACCATATCTCCTACGCTTACCAATAATTTAGAAAGATGCCCATATATAGAAATACTATTGTCGGGATGAGTTATTCTTACATGCCTTCCATATCCAGACTGAGTTACAACGGCAGTAGTTACAGTTCCTCCCATACAAGCATATACCGAAGTTCCCGTAACCACTCCTAAATCAAGTCCTTTATGCCTACCATCTCCACCATACATAGTAGGATTATATTTGTTAAATATTTGTGTCACTATAGCGGTAGGAATTGTTACAAATGATACTTTTGTCACATTACCTCGCTTTCTTGATTATTTTAATATAAGAGCCAGTATATGTGGCAGAATATTGGTGAAATCAACCACATATACCGGCTTAAACCGCATGAAATCACTATTTCATTATATTTTAAAAAATCATAATTCTCGGAAAAAAACCACCACCAGGCGTATAACCATCCTCGGTCTGCAATTCGACTCGCCTCAGCCCCATTATTGACGCGTTGCCGTAGTTTGTTGCTATCTTTAGTGCATAATATTGATATGCTATGGCATTGGTGACAAGTATATATTTTGGGTCTGCCTGATTTGCGGCGGTGTGTTGATCAAAGGTAGATTGAGCAATGGTTAATTGTGTCCAATTTGTATCCGTGCCGTAAGTTAATTCCGCGAACGCGGCCGCCGTATTTGACCCCCAAAGAGTAAACGCATTTCCACCCACATTCGTTAGTGTTCCTGATTCGTGATAATTTTCATAATATATTCTCCGAATAATCTTTGCTGACCCGAGATTAATATGAAATCGTTGATTTTCTTTGCTGCTGCTTGCCCACGCATTATTTTCCGAGGTTCCCGTCAATGATTTTGCGGGGTCAGTCGCAAAATATGGATAGAAATTACCAGTATAATATGTTGTAGCCTTAACATACGTACCACTTTGAGATGGTGGGTATTGTGAAGTATAAGTTGTCATATTTATTCCTTACGGTAATCTAAAATCCATAGATACAATAACATATAATACATCTGTTCCAGCAGATGTTGTAGATACCTCTACCCTACTTCCACTATAAATAGTATTATAAATAGAACTTATAACTCCACTACCAGAAATAGAACTGTCGGTATATCCTTGATTGATAACCAAACTGGCAGACAACATGACTTGACTGCCGCATTTAATATTAAAAGAAGGAGAACCAGAAGTGGACGAAGCAGAACAAGATGCATTCATGTTGATAAGATTCCAACCATTCATATATGAAGGAACTCTAAAATAGCCTTTGTCAGATGTTGTCAAAGCAGTAGAACCATTTAGTGCTATCTCTACCGTCCTAATTCCATAATTAGAGTGAGCTAAAGAACTAGCTGAAACAACAGAACTACCAGACGCTCCTAACTCTACAATGTTAACAGAAGCTATCTGTACAAGACCAACAGAAGACTCTGTTGCATTTGCAACTCCCGTTAAGAAACTTGCAGACGTAAAAGAACCTGAGGCTGCGTTATATGCAACTAAAGAACATCCAGAGGTTTGACTTATAGTTTGTGCAGTCACAACACTTGTCAAAAAGCTTGCGGATGTAAATAAACCCGTGCTTGCATTATATGAAGCCAAAGCGCACCCAGAGGTACTATTTATTGTTTGAGCTAAAGGAACTCGCGTCCACGAGCCAGTAGTAGAATCATAGGTTTGCAAAGCTTGTCCCGCAACCAACACAGCATCTACAGGAACAGGAATAATAGACGCACTAATAATATGACCAAAACTATCGTATTGCACTTTGTTGGCACTTCCAGCAATCACGCCACTATAATTATGCTTTACTATAGAGCCTGTGGTATTGCTCATAATGCTTGATCCGGTAATTTCTGTTAGTGGGTCACATGTTCCGGCTATAATCAAGGTAGAACCACTGGGCGTAAGAGACATATAACTGCCAGCAATCAATTGCTTAGCATTTGTAACTCCAGCAGAAACACTTCCAGAAACAATAAAAGGTGTATCCGACGGTGCGCCTGTACTACTAGCACTCGCTCCATTAGATGCAGCAGTAATATGACCATAATCATCAATAGTTGCATTAAGACTTGTATATGTCCCCGGAGTTACTCCACTAACAGTATGGGAGATTTTACTACCACTAACTGTTATTAACGCACTGCCACTATAGGTTGTACCACCAGTGCCACTAGAAACAGCTACCCATACAAAATAAGTGCCATTATATCTAAAAAGGTATTCTTTATTTTTCTCTAAATCATTACTATCTAAATCTACCAATGCTCCTGTAGCATCAATTTTTTTCAAAGTTTTTGTACCAAGAGCATTTATATTTAAAGTTACCGAACCGACGTTGGTAGTATCTAAATAAATATCTATATACATTCCAGTTGTATATGCAGTAATGCTAGTTAAACTATTAGCTTCATAATAATTTGGACTTACATAAACAGCCGGAACAAGATATATTGCTCTGCCTTGAAGCGATATTATCGACGCACTAATATTCTGCGCAAAAGTATCTAAAAGATTAAAATTCGCGGTGGGAGATACACCAGCAATAGCTGCTCTAAAAGTTGCAAAAGTGGCTGACCCATCCGTTGTCGAATTAAAATCACTCATACCCAAAAAAGGTGTGTATGTAGGCATCTATAAAACCTCCTTTTAAAATGTTGCCATAAAGTATGTCTTATGGCAACATCGGTCGCCACGACACTAAAAATTAAAACCCGATAAAACATTCATTTTATCATCCTTTACATCCAAGGATATCCACTATACATAAATGGTTGTCTGTAAAAAGCTTGTGTTGTTGGAGGGGATTCTGGTGCATAAGGAGCGTTTGGCGGAGTAAAGTTACTTGTCCATCTTGCCGTATTTGAAAGCCTGAATTCATCTATATAACCACGATAAAAATCATATTGTCCGCCTACTTTTCCGATTTTAAATGTTTGCGGAGAAAATACAGGCATTGTTAAACTACATGGAAAATTAGCCGTCGTAGTGCCATTTACATAAGCTTTAACATAAGAGCCGGATTTCACATAAGCAATATGTTGCCAATCATTGATAGTAAGGGTTGTGTCTGGATCATACCAATGAGATATAATTGACCCGCTAACTTTTTCTGCGTAAGTAAGGAAAGATAATCCAGACGCGCTATATATACCTGCGCCCCAATAGTTATCAGTATCTTTTTCGTACCCAAAGAGACCACAAAAGCCATCATCAGGATTTGGTCTTATCCAAAAATCAGCCGTCCAATCATCCGAACCAAAATCAAACTGTGTTCCTGTTTGTATCCAATC
>Ga0265297_10004063_pt1 | contig 24787 bp, 41 predicted proteins | sample Munlanlwell13791_FD_192502 | JGI IMG/M metagenome (GOLD analysis project Ga0265297, IMG submission 192502) | Leachate microbial communities from a municipal landfill in Southern Ontario, Canada - Leachate well 137-91 | ecosystem: Engineered > Solid waste > Landfill > Unclassified | place... | reverse complement strand
TTACCGAATGTTATTTTTTACGGTAGCCCAGGCTCAGGTAAAACGACAACCGCACTCATTTTTCTTAAAGAAATGGGTGCGGAATATCTTCGCCTGAATGGTTCTGATACAAGAGGTATTGATGTTATCCGTGAAGAAATCAAGAACTTTATTCAAACGAGAAGTTTCAACAAGAAAAGAAAAATTGTATTTTTCGATGAAAGTGAACGACTTACTCCTGACGCTTTTGGTGCTTTGAAGGAAGTAACAGAACGATACTATAGAACGGCGACATTTATTTTTTGCACCAATCATCTGTATAAATTTCCTGATGCCATTCGAAGTCGCTGTACTCTCTTTGAGTTCAAAAAACCAACGAAAGAAGAAGGATTGAAATTTCTTCGCAATATTCTTGAAAAGGAAAATGTCAAATATGAACCTGAAGAGTTGGACAAGGTGTATCGTTCCTGTGCGGGAGATTTGAGACGCTCCCTGAACTACCTGCAACAATATTCAATAACAGGTACTTTGAAACTTCCCGAAGAAACATACGCAGAGATTTACAAAATAATTAGGAGTGGAAGTCTTGTCGAACTGAAACGTTACTTTGCAAGTCATTCAATTGATTATGACGGACTTTACCGATTCCTGTATGAACGAATCGATGACCCAATCAAGGCAATCCTGTTAGCAAAATATGCATATCAAGATGCTCTTGTTGTGGACAAGGAAATAAACTTCGTAGGATTTGTCGCTGAATTAATAAAATTAAAATCTTGAAAATACTAAATAATAGTGAGAGACAGGAGTTGCAACTCTTTTCAAAATGCTCGTACCATTTTGGATTATCTCGCTATTTTAACTTAAACTTGTACGGGAAGGGTAAAGTGAGTCAAGAGAATGGAACAATTTATATTGCTACTAATCTAATCAATGGAAAGCAATATGTAGGGCAGACAGTTCGTAAATTAAATGAAAGAAAAAATGGTCATTATTATAAAGGATATTGTTTACATCATTCTATCAAAAAATATGGTATTGAAAATTTTAAATGGATTTATTTTTCCTGTCCTGAAAAAGATTTAGATTGGACTGAAACACTACTAATAAAGAATCTGAATTCATTGACCCCTAATGGTTATAACCTCACAACAGGTGGGAATAAAGATAAACATTTAACAGAAGAAACAAAACAAAAAATAAAAGAAAAACGAATAGGTCAACATCCATCGGAAGTAACAAAAGAACTTTGGAGTCAACAAAGAAAAGGTAAAAATCACCATATGTTCGGAAAACATCAAAAAGAAACAACAAAAGAAAAAATAAGAGAAAAGGCAAAAGAAAGATATAAAAATAAAGAAAATCATCCTATGTTTGGGAAACATCATAAAAATAGTCCTTTAGTTGGAAGAAAAAGACCAATACAATCTCAAAAAATGAAAGAGTATTGGGCAAACAAAAACAATAAATAATAGTATGACCAAAGAAGATATCACAAAATACGCAACAAAAGACGAACTGAAGTGGCTGAAGGAAACCTATGATTTTATGACCAAAAGCCCCGTTGAATGCAAAGAGTGCGGAAGTTCAGACATAGAAACAGACAGCGGAGAATTGGAAGAGGATTCGTATGTTTACCAAGTCCATTGTAATGCCTGTGGTGCCAAATATGAACAGCGATATAATATGACAGGCAGGGAACAGTTATTGCGGCATCTTCATGACAAAAAGAAAGAGGAAGAATATAAAGAAAAACTTTGGCAAGATAAACACCCTGCAATGGAAAGCAAAGATATCAATGGAATGCCGCAAGAAGAAAAATGTCCTGAATGCGGCGGCTCAGGCCAAGTGCCCATAGGTGAACATTTTGTAACCCGTGATATGGCTATCGATGCAGGAGAACCCGAAATGGAAGGCATGTCGATGGGGGTTGAATATGATACATGCTCAACATGCGGCGGCTATGGAGTGATAAAAGAAGGATTCACGGGGGCGGGAAGTTTAGCAGTAACAAAAGGTGAGGGCGGCGCAAATCCAAACCCATTGGCTAGAACAGATGCTTCAGGAAATCAAGCAATGGATGTTGCCCCAAAAAGATTAGGAAAGAAAAAGAAAATTTCAAAACGAATTCGACCAAAAACTATCAACAGAGTATGATATAATAGTAAGTAGGAACGAAGGAGTACGAATGGGAGTTAACAGAGAACATAAGTACAAACATAAGCGTCATTCCTGTCAAATGTGCAAACCCTTTAAAATGGGGTGGGGAAATCGTTGGAAAAAGAAACTAAAAATGAAACTAAAAATGATGAAAAAAGAGGTTATCACGAATGGGGATTTATAATCTAGTAAATTTCCAAATTGATTGTCCCACCTGCAATGCTTTGATAACACAATTTCAAACCAAGGAAGGTGATGGAGTTTTTGAAATCATAGAGTTCACCAAGGTAAATAATTTTCATGCTATTTGTCAACAATGTCAATCGTTGGTTGAGTTTTATTTTGAACCTGAAAAACAAGAACGAACGATTGCAGATTATAAGATGAGAGTAATAAAGTTAGGTAGAAATGGAAAATAATAGCCCCTTTCGATTTGTCAAAAATATTCAAGAAGGAACTCCTCTGACGAGTGAGGAAATGAAGGAGTTTCAACCATATTTGATAAATCGATTGTATTATTATTCAGGGTTGGAAAACTATGCGAACTTGATGAATTGCCTTTGGTCATTGCCGAAGGAATTTCAATATCGTTTGTTCTGTCTTTTATTTCATGGCTTCACTCCGCATGGGTGGATAAAATCAACCAAAAATAAAGAGACTGATGGTTTGGAAGTGGAGTATTTGAAACGTAAATATCAAGTATCAACGAAAGTGGCAAGAGAGTACGCCGAGTTGCTTACTCCTGCTGAAGTAAAAGAAATAAAAAAGAGGTTCTCATGAGTGAAGAAAGAAAAATCAAAATTGCATTGATACGGTTGGTTTATAAAGACCGTGATTGTGGAGAATATGAAACGAGTGAATGGGTTAAAGACCACATGACAGAATTCTCTGAAGTCTCACAAGAACAATATGGTGCCCTCAGACAATTCTGTACCGATTACAATTACAAACATAAAAAAGACCAACGATATATTATCATAGAAGATGAAACCCATTTGCTTCCAAAAACAATTTGTGAAGCACTTGTATATGCCGAGAAGAAAAAAGAAGAATGGCGCATCAAGGAAGCCAAACTAGAAAAGGAAAGGAAGGCAAGAGAAAAACTAAAGAAACAGACAAAACTTGACAAGTTGGAAAAGCAAATTGCCGACCTTGAAAAAATGAAAAAGAAAATGGAGAATTTGAAAGGAGTAAAACATGAAAAAGAAACAGCAGGAAGAGCAATTCTTTGATGAATGTCCTCTTGTGGGAATGTTCGATTCTAAACAAAAAGGACTTTATCGAATGAATGGGATGTGTTTCGTTTTGGAGCATTTTCCCGAACTGAGAGCAACTTGTCCGACTTGTAAATATTACAGAGAATTACCGCCGAACAGTTATACTTGCAGGAGATTTTACTGCACACAAAACAAAAGTTAATATATGACAAAACACATAATTTTCGTGTCCTTGAAAGAGGACTATCCAAAGAATGATGATTTTATCAAAAACAAACTGCTAAAAAAATTCAATCCAAAACTTTATCAACATATTTTTGAAGATGATGCACATGGATTGGATGCCAACCTTGTAATTTTATTCGGTGAAGATTTGTTATGGAAGAAATTCCCTGATAAGGATTTCAACAAATTTTTCAAAGATGAAAATGGACAAATGTTCGTCTCGCTGAAGGGATACAAAAATTACGACAAGTTAGAGAAGAAAGAAATCAATGCAAAAGTCAAAGAGATTCGGGATAAACTGAACAACTATTTTTCCCGTTTTGCTCTTGTTAGAGTAACCGACCAATCTTATTTTTATCGGGATATCGATTTTGTGAAAATCAAAGACAAGAATACCTACAAAGCAGATTCAAAATATATTGAGGATGATAAAGGGGAATTTCTTTCTTATGATGGGAAAAAATTGAGAAAGGTTCCTAGGGAATATCAGACATTTGAAAAAACATATGAAGAGCATCTACGGTCTAAAAACCTATTTTATTTTGAGCAATATCCTAACGTGGCTCATACAAAATTGCTTCATCATATGACTTTTGACATTGAAACAAACCTTTCATTAGATACAATAAACACCCCTGAACCTATCGTATCCATCGTGGGATATTCCAATGTGTACGACAAATATTTTGTATGGGTTTTGAAAAAGAGAGCCAATCAATATTATGATAAGGAAGAATTTGAAAAGGATAAAATATTTGAGTTTGACGATGAAGTAAAAATGCTCAATCATTTTTATCAGGTATTGGTAAAACTGCAAGTAGATTTGATTGGTGGTTGGAACACGGACTTTTTCGATATGCCATATCTGCTTCATCGTAGCAAAAAGATAGGAGCCGACTTTACCATTTTCCTTCCTGAAATTTATGAGACCCTTGGTAAAGATGGAGAAAAATCCTATTACTGCCATGAGATAATTCTTTGGGATTATGAACGATACGCCAAGTGGATTATTGTTGATAACAAACCGATTGCTTGGAGTTTGGATGCCGTCTCAAAACATCTTTTCAATGAAAAGAAAATAGAGCACGATGGTGTCGATGTATTATGGGACAAGGACGATTTGACAGACCTCATACGTTACAACATCAAAGACGTTTATCTGACGGAAAAGATTGCACAGAAACAGAAAATTTTAGAGTTCCCAATTCTGTATCAGAAAATTGCTCCGCAAACCTATGAAGATGTTTATTTCAACAGTCGATTTTTGGAAACTCTGATACACGAAAGATTCAAACAGTTCAAGTTTCCTTCAAAGAAAAAATCAAGGACGAAGCAGACGACAAAACCAAATCCTAGTTTTGAAGGAGCATTGGTTCTGCCGACTATTCCAGGCCTGTTTGAAAATGTTTCGGTTTACGACTTCTCAGCCTTGTATCCTAGCATCATGATTTCTTTGAACATTTCAAAGGATACCATTGTCGAAGATTTGAAAGATTACGACCCTGCTCTTGATGTCAAAATTGATAATGTTCTTTTCACGACAACGAAAAAAGGTGTGGTTCCTCAACTTTCACAATTGCTTCTCAACGAACGAAACAAATTAAAAAAGAGGAAGATGCAATTTGACGGGGAATCCCAAGAATTCAAAATCGTCAACGATATGGAAATGTGCTTCAAGGCAACCTGCAACGCCTTGTATGGAGTATTGGGATACCGTGGTTTTATTTTATATGACCAACGTGCCGCCTCTTCAGTTACTTATGTGGCAAGGGAAACGCTGAAGTTTGTCAAGCAACAGGCTGAAAAATTTGGTTATCAAATTCTTACGGGAGATACGGATTCTATTTTCATCAAGATTCAAGCGAACAGTTTTGAAGAGACCATCAAAAAATCAAAAGACCTTCAAGATGTATTCAACAAAGGAATCCCTGAATTCTTGGAACAATTTACGAAAAATAAAACCTTGCTCAGCTCCCATATCATGCAGACTGTCTTTGAAAAATCATTTTCCAAACTCTTGCTTTCTTCCGCAAAGAAAAAGCAGGTAGGATTTTTGAAATATTTCAAAGGTAAAATCCTGAAAGAAGAGGAATTATACATCAAGGGATTTGAGGCCATCAAGGACGACACGCCGACATACTTCAAAAAAGTCCTGAAGGAACTTTACAAGAATATCCTGAATAATTACGGCAACGTGGAAAAACTGAGAGAGTTTATCAACGGCGTAAAGATTGATTTAAGAAAACAGGATATAGTAGATTTAGTCATTCGTAAAAAAATGAGCAAGCGTTTGGAAGAATACAAGGACAATCCACAGCATGTCAAGGCAGTCAAAAATTCAGGCGTTGTTCTGAAACGTGGAGAGACTGTCAATATTCTTCATGTCAAAGACCAACGAGAAGTTATTCATTACGACCCTGAACTTAAACTTGATTTTGAAATTAACTTTCAAAAATATTTTCATGATTTCTTGGTAAAGAAAATAGAATTGATTGACGAATCATTACACTATCAATTGTTCTTGCAAAAGACACAATTGGTAGATAAATCTAAATTGAATATCGCCAATCGTATCAAAAAGGTAAGGGCAGTAACTCAAAAGTTGGGGTGAAATATGGCAGCAGGTGATTTTTACGACACATTAGCGGCAGGAAATACAGGTGGACAACAAACTTATAATGGTAATTGGATTGGGGGTGGGCCTGGAACTTATAACCCACAACATGCTCATACCTTTGAACCTATTACAGATTATAAAGCAATATTTGAAAAATCGATAGTTCTTATATTAGGTTCTTCTAGGGTTTCCCAAGACACAAAAGATGAATTTATCAATAATTGTATTCCGTTAGAAGAATTTCGAAAATTTGTTTCTGAATATTTTCCACAGTATGCCGACAAAATCAGACTGTGGGAAAAACTTCACGGCTTATAATCCTTCCTTCCATTTTTAGCAAAAATCGCCTTCTACCATAAATATAGGTGTAAACTTATGAGGAGGCGAAAATGACAGTAGAACAGACTATGGAATTAATCGACATGATTATTCGTTGTGTCGATGCCCAAATTTTAAAACCTGAAGAAGCAAGAGAGTACGTTATCAATCTGCTTATAGGGTGGACGGCTGTTGAGCGAAAGCATCTTGCAGAAATCAGAAAGATTTAAGGAGAAAGGAGAGTAAAAATGAAAAAATTATGGAAAAAGTTTAGAGAATGGTTAGCAAAGAGAAAAATTTCAATTATTATTGATGAGTTAACCGAACTCCTAAAGTATGAAATCCTGTTTGAACCCAACGACCACAATACAAGAAATAAGGCTATGGAAAAAGCAGTATTGTTTTTAAAGTCTAAAAAATGTATTGACCCCAATGTAATGATTACAGAAAATGAAAATTCTGAATCAGGAGTAGATATTCATATTTCCTTTCACTATAAAGGAGAAATCTATTTTAGTTTTATGGAAATGGATAGAGCAGAGGTATAAAATGGAAGAATTAATAGCACTCGTTGCAGAAATGGAAGATAACATCAACTCATTTCTAGCAGACGCAAAAAAAGAAATTGCGCCGAAATCAGCTTGGCAAAGGGCTAGAAAAATGACAATCCTTTTACAGAAGCAGTTCAAGCAATTTCGTAGTTTATCGGTTGAAGTATCTAAAACAATGAAAAAGGAGAAAGAATAATGGAAGTTATGAACAAGGATGAAGTAAAGCCCCAAACCCCCGAACAGGAGAAACCAAAGAAAACTCATGAAGAATATCTACGTGATTTCGCAGGTAAATTGAATGATATTTTAAGTGAAGGTTATCCTTTGACGGCGGCGATTCAAGTATTGGATTCAGTTTTGTTTGAAATGAAAATGGAATTCTACTTTACACAATTGGCAGAACAGGAACGACTGCGCCAAATGAAACCCACATTACAGATTCCAAATATGAAAATTCCAACAGGGAAAATGAAGTAAGGCTAGTTTTAGAAACAATAAATAGTTTTGATGGAGGAGCATAAAATATGAATACACTATTAGAGCAAGATTTGGAACCTGTTGAAGATACACAAGGAACCCCTGATTTACCTATAGATGACCTTGATTTGGAAGAAGTCATTGAAGGGGGAGAAGGGGAAGTTGATTATCAATACCTATTGACGGTAAAACAGGAAGAAGATATTTCAGACAACAAAAATCTTGAACCAACATACACTTTCATGTTGACCCCGAAAGAAGAAGAAGGTGAGGAAGCCGAAGGCGACTTGGAAGCCATCGAAGATACAAGTGCTGATATTGAAAATGCTCAGGCTCCGCAAGCCTCTGTTGCCGCACCAAATCCTGCTCTTCCAGAATCCGTAATGTCAGACCTTGAACCCATCACGGAACAGGAAGCCCCTATTTCAGCCGCAGGTGCAGAAAATACTCCTGCCGCAACAGCAACTCCTGCGGAAGCACCTGCTCCTGCGCCTGGGCCTGAAGAAGAACCTGAACTAGAAGAAGCGGGTACTGAACTTTCACAAGAAGATTTGAAATCGTTTATTGAGAGTTCAGACATAGATATCAAATTCAGCATCGATGAAGAAACAGAGTTTAACATTGATGAAGCAATGGACTATTTGAAACTTTATCCTGATACAGAAATATTTGTTACTGTCAAGGGAGACGTGGAAGAGTTTCAAGAAAAATTAGACGAATTCGTAAGTGGTAAAGCCGCCGCAACTGAAGAGGTAGGAACAGAAGAACAAAATATGATGGTCAATAACGAAGGTGAATCTCTTGACCTGAAGAATACGCCAACGGCAAATCCTGCAACTCCTACAGCTCCGAGAGAATCATTCTCAATTCAAAATCTGAAAGGAAATAAAAAAGTTGTTGACGGTATTTATATCGGGCATGTTTCGGAAAATAAACTTTATGGTCGCATTGACCTGAAGTTGACCCCCGACAAACTGATTATTGACAAAAATATTTTTTCCTTGAATACGCCAATCAATATCGAGGAAGCAAAGAAAAAGGAATCTATCGACATCATTTTGAAAGAATCTGAAGTTGATAAACTGCTTGATGTTCTAAAGGAAAAATCAGAAATCGTATTTGATATCTAAACATGAAATTCAGGATTGTAGAAGATAATCTTGTAACGTCCCGCAGCGGCAATTGGATGGTGGATGAGCCTGAACGGGATAGCGGCTATGTTGATGAAACAGAAGTCAAAGAAGAAAAAGCAGAAGGTTGCCCTTATCGCAAATTTCATAGACGAAGCCAACTAGACGCAAATTGGTGGTGTACTTATTATCACAAAAATAAAGACAAGACAACCGAAATAGATATACAACGTGCGATTGAAAATGATGAACCTGATGAAGAGATTACCGTATGCCCATATGACATAGAAGAATGTCCTACCGACAGATGGTCAGCGCAAGATTTTTGGACAAAGGATGATTGGGATAGTCATTATGCTGAACTAAAATATGAAAGGGATAGAGACGAGGATTTATAAAATGAAATTCAAATTGATGGAAAACAAAACTCGTAAGGCTACGACCAAAATTGAATTGAAGTTGAAAGATGGTGGAACCATTCCCGCAGGAACCAAAGGCACATTGCGTCCTGTTCTGCCGAATGAAATTCCTAATCTTCTAGACCTCAAACCCGACCGCCGTTATACAACGGTGGCTTCATTTCATCCTGAAGGTGGAGACAGAGATTATAAAATAAAAATGCGAAACCTTCCATATTATTTCCAAGGCTTCCGCAGACCGTCTATTAGAACTATTCAAAAATGGGAATGGGATGAATCCATGTGCAAGACTCCTGTGGGAACTAAAGTAGAACCTGATGGAGTTGACCCTGACGGTTGGCCTTCTTGGATGTTGATTTTAGGAATTATATAAAATATTTCATCATAAATCAATAAATAATAGTGTAGGGACAGGGGATGCAACCCTTTTTGAAAAGCCACCCCTTTTCAAATTACCTACATAAAATAGACTTGGGTGGAGGTTGAAGATGAAAAAAAAGTATTTTACGGAAGAAGAAAGACAAACTGCTAAGAAAAAGTGGAATAAAAAATATAGAGAATTTCATAAAAAAGAATTGAAAGAAAGATATGAAAATAATAAAAATTATTTTTCAGAAAGGTATCAAAAAAACAAAGACACTATCATAGAACAACATAAAGAATATTATCAAAATAATAAAGAAAAAATAAAACAATATCATAAAGACTATCGAAAAACTCATAAAAAACAAAGAAATAACTATACAAATAATAAAATTAAAAATGATATAAATTTCAAATTGAAAATTCGATTACGAATCAGATTATATGGGGCTATAAAAAATAATTGGAAAGTAGGTTCCGCAGTTAAAGACCTTGGATGTTCTATTTCCGAACTTAAAACCTATTTAGAATCCAAATTTCAAGAAGGGATGACTTGGAAAAATTGGAGTAAAACGGGTTGGCATATAGACCATATTACACCCTTAGATTCTTTCAATCTTCAAAATAGAGAAGAATTTTTGAAAGCCTGTCATTATACAAATCTTCAACCTATGTGGGCTGAAGAAAATTTAAAAAAGAATAAGAATCATGAGCACTTTCAAAAGAATAATTGTTGAGAACCACTATAAGAAAAATACGACACAACAACGCATATGTTTCCGTTCAGGATGGGAAGTTTCTTTTGCAAATTTTTTAGATACTAATACAAACGTAGCATCTTGGGAAAGTGAATTCAGAATCAAATATATCGATAAGTTCAATTCCCCACCTAAACCTAGAATTTATCTAATCGATTTCAAAGTTCAAATGATTGATGGGGCAACTCTGCTCATCGAAGTCAAACCCTTAAAAAGTTTGGAAAGCGTAAGAGTCAATACGAATTCTTTTCGTTATAAAAGAATACACGCTACCAACTTATTAAAAAATTATGCCAAATTTGAGACTGCGGAATTATTCTGCCGCAAGATAGGATGGCGTTTTTTCCTTGCTCAAAAGGAACCGCCGAACTTTCGTTTTTACAGATGGTCGATTGAACACAAAAGACCCATCCCAATATAGAGAAATCATAAATAGTAATGTAGGAGTAAACTAAATATGGCAACAAGAAGTAGAATCGGTTACGAAATGAAAAGCGGGTCAATCCGACATATCTATTCGCATTGGGACGGTTATCCAAGCAACAATGGAAAACTTCTCGTGCAACATTATAACACTTATGGGAAAATCAAGCAATTGATTGATGGTGGTGATATATCATCATTAGGTCCAGAAATTGGTGAAAAGCATGATTTCGATGACCAAACAGTAAGAGATAGAATGACTACTTTTTATGGTCGAGACCGTGGAGAAGAAGGCACTAAGGCCAAAGTTTCCAAGACAAAAGCAAGTTATGCAAATCCTAGTCGAGATGGGGATATTGAGTTTTACTACTTATTCAAAGACGGGGAATGGCAGGTTTTTGATTCTTATGGAACTAAAAAATGGGAACCCGTAAAAAAAGTTTTGGGAATGGAAGGTAATATGAGTAATGAGGATGAAGAAGAGATTCACGGCGAAAGCAATCCATTCGCTGAAAATATGTTGAAAGTAATCAAAGGACAATATAATTTGCAGGAGGAACAGATGGCACAAAATAATGATACAGCAATCAAAATTCAGAGAGAGGCAAAGAAAACAGCCCTTCGGCTTTACAAGACTATCTATGATAACTTGTTCTTGGCTTCGCAAGCCCTATTGGAAATGCCAAAGGAATATGTCGATGGTAGTACATTCGGAAATGACGGCCCGTTCTCACAGGTATATGGGAAAGTTAAGGAAACTCTTGACGCAATGACAAAAGTTGCGGCAACCCCTGAGACTATGACCCCTGAAGAAGTCATGCCGATTGAAGAACCAAGCGAATCACCTTCGGAAGTTCCTGTTGGTGGCGAAGAAGATTTAGAGCCTGTAAGCGTTGAATAATTTCGGTAGGAGGCATTGATATGAACTTTCAAGAAAGGTTAAATAAGTTTCTTTCAGAAGAAACAAAGCCGAACGAACCCGAAAAGGTTAACAAGAATCCCGAATCGATGGTAGAGCCTGAAAAGTCTCTGAAGGTTCCTGAAGAAGCAAAATCTTTTCGCAAGTTCCTCGAATTGGTAAACCCATTGCGGGGCGAAGTCAAGCGTTGTGCTTTGTTCAAGTACATCAAGGAATTTCGTCTGCGTGGTAAAGATGTTCTCATCTTAAAAGGTAAGACATCGGATAAGGTGTTACCATTCTTCTCTGTGAACCGTGGTGAACTGACTGCATATCTTGCTTCCATTATGGATGACGAAGAAGCCATGAAGGATTTCGCTTCTCAAATCGAAACCATTTACACCACGGAAGAAACAGAACTGCAACCTGTGGATTATATTGATTTTGTCATCAAAAATAAAATCTCGATTATGACGAATGCCGCCAATGAAGCATTTGCTGTAGAATCACCAAGTGAATCTATCCCTACAAATCAAACTCCGAAGAATCAGGAAGATTTGTCTGCTAAACCACAAACAATTGAAGATTCAGAGGGGTTAGATAAATCGCAGAAAGAGGAAAAATAAAATGAAACTCACCAAAGAAGATATTGAAAAATATGCGACTCCTGAAGAGAAAAAAATTTTGAATGAAAAATGGACAGGTAGATTGCAAAAACAATATGTAGATTTTGAGGAATTCGCCGCTTATAATGAGATGTATGATTTGGCAAGAAGATTAGGATTTGAAAGTGCGGAAGAAGCATGGGAGGCAAATCCTCTCATTACAGGAAGTACAGAACCAGGCGATTATCGTAGAATAAAATAAAATGATTGTTTATGAAATTCGAAATAAAATCAATAATAAAATTTATGTAGGAAAGTATTCTAAATGCAATACTAATAGCGAATTTCAAAAAACTAAATATTGGGGTTCAGGAAAGTATATTAAAAATGCTATTCAAAAGTATGGTATAGAAAATTTTGAGCGAAATGTTATTGTTGAAAATATTTCCGACTCGAATGAATGGAATAATCTTGAAGTATTATGGGTAAAAAATAAAAATAGTAAATACCCCAATGGATATAATTTAACGGATGGAGGAGATGGAAATTTAGGATGGCATCCTTCTGAAGAAACTAAAAGAAAACAAAGAAAACCACATCTATCAATGCAAGGAAAACCACTACCTGAAATACACAGAAAAAAAATAAGTGATTCAGGTAAAGGTAAACATTTTGCTTCTGAAGAAACTAAAAGAAAAATGAGAGAAAATCATGCAGACTTTTCAGGAGAAAAACATCATAATTATGGAAAACCGATGTCGGAAGAACAAAAAGAAAAAATAAAATTATCATTAAAAGGTAGATATACGGGGGTAAATAATCCAAATTATCGACATGGGGGATATTGTTAATGAAATTTATTGTAATAGAAGATATTACGCAAGATATCAAAACCATAGAAAATAATTCTAATCTCCAACTCGAATTTCATATTTACGATTTAGACCGTTCTTCTCCCGAAGCCGACCAACAAGTTGCCACGTTAGAGCAACGCTTATCTGCTTTCGGAGCCGAAAACGCCGAACAAAAAAATGAATCGGGAAAAGCATATTCCATGTATCGTCTCATCGGTAAAAAATTTCAAAGCACTCAACAGATGCCTGATTTTTTTCAAAAGGAATTTCCTGACTTCATAAAACTAGCCGACCAAATATGGCGAACGAGCAACAACTTTATTCGTGTCGTTGTCGTAGATGATTCACAACCGCCGAAACAGATTCCTGGCAGGACATACACATTACTTGCGGCGGGAGACTATCAGAGCATGTTGACAAGTCTGCGGGGTGAATAATGAAAATGAGATTGCTGACTGAAAAAACCATAATGGAATTACGAAGTCTGCTATCTCAACTATTGAAGGATATTCGAAGCACTTATAAAGTAGATTTAAGAATGAGTGTTGAATCGGTAATGGAGAAAGGAAAACAAGCAAGAATTTTCATAGAATATATCGAAGCAAAAATGGCAGGGCATGGAGCCTTGGCATTGCAGAAAATATGCAGATGGGCAGATGAAAACCAAATCGTTTTAGGATTGAAGGCAAGTGAAGATTTTGGTACTGCCAAGGATAAACTGATTTCCATTTACAAGCACTTTGGATTTGAACCCATTATTGCCGAAATGGAAAGACCATACGAAACAGCAACGCTGACTAAAGAATATATCAATAAATATAGAAAGACAATCATGGAGAGCAGTATGGAAAACACAGAAAAAAAATACGGTCTTTTTGTATATGAGGAAACTCCTACGGATACTGTTCACATAGACGGCATGGACGAGTACAGCGACAGTTTCAAAGAGTTGAGAACAATAGCCGCTTATCTTATCGGAGATATCAAAGATATGGATTTAAGCGGAACTTTTACTATAGAGATTTGGAAAAATGACGGAAGTGGATATTGGGGAGCAAGCGGCGAACCTGTTTGGAAAAAGGAAATCAAAGTAAAAAGTGCCAAACTAGGGGAAGCAAAGGAGGGCAACATGCTAACAGAGAAAAAGAAAACACCTATTATGATTCAGAGACTAAAGAATTGGAAGAAATGGAAAGGCATCAGCAAAGAAGATATAGAAAAATATGCTACCGAAGATGAGAAGAAAAAATTGGCTGAAGATATTGAACCTGATATTTCTTCCCAAGATGTCAAAGGTGATGATGCCGCTCCTGAAGTCAAAGAAGCCGAGACATCTTCAGATGATTTATTGGCAAACCTTATCAACAAAGCAGACGATGCTACATTGGAAGCACTCTTGGCAATCATTCAAGAAGAGTTGACATCTAGAGGCGGCAAAGTGGATGTTACTGCAATGATGCCCGAAGATGAGGAAATTGGTGAAATGCCTGAAGGTTTAGAGGGAATTGAAGATGAAAATATCTAATGCAGACATAGAAAAATACGCAACATTGAAAGAAAAAAAGCAACTGAAACGGGGCCGTCCGTCTAAAGCAGAAAACCTGAAAAAGTTGAAAAAAAGAAAGACGGAAGCGGTCTATTATTTAAGATTGGAAATTGAAAATATGTCCATTTATCTTGACAATGAAAATTGGGAAGATTTACATTTAGAAATTTCAGATGCTCTTTCTGATATGAACAGAATCATCAAATATGAAGAACAAATAAAAGACTTAGAGATAAAATTAAAAATAAGAACAAAAGAGGACGAAGAGCCTCTTTTCTAAAGCAAAAATGAAATGGCTGATGAAAAGAATATAAACAACACAAATTATCCCGTTGCACCGTCTCAACCTCTGACTGAAAGAGACTTAAAAACTTTAGCACAAAGAAAAGAGCAACGTGCTCCTGCTGAAAAACCTGGACAAAAACTTCCACCAGGAAAAAAGCCGCCTATCAAACTTGAAGAGGCGAAAAAACTTGCAAAGGAAAAACGAGTACGTCCTCTTCTACGATACTACAATACAGAACTGTTGATTCCCGTATCAAGAGGGCAAATCATTCCTGGCAACTGCTATGTATTTTCCTATTCTGCATACAAGCATGTTCCAACTCCTATTCTCTTTTATGTAGGAACCAATCCACGTTACAACACGATGGAAGGAATCTCATTGCAATATCTTTCAACGGGAGAACGAAAAAGACTATTCCAATTTTTCCGCAAGACAGAACTGCATTCTGAAAAAATGTTGAAAGGGTCGCAACGAATCAGGTCTTTGATGGGTGAGTATCGCCACATCTTCCGCAGGTCATTCACTTCAGATTCTATTTACAATTTCATGAAAAAGAAAATGTCCGACAAGATTCTATTCTACCGCCGATATAAATTTCCAAAAATCAGTTCACGAATTTATGTCGTTCCTATTGAAGCACTTGAAAGGGCATTGGAAGTGAACACTCCTGTCAAGCCCATCAATCCTTTGAAATTGGAAGAGTCGAAAAGAAAGTTTGGTTCGATTATAAACAAAATGTCGCAGAATAGACACTAATCAATAAATAATATCGAGGAATAACACTATGGCAAAATTGACAAGAGAAGAGCGGAAGTTACAGATATTAGCAAATCGTAAAACAGCAGTCAAAAGAGTTTTTGGTTTGCACGGTAGGCAACCGCAAGCGGACGAACTGATTAGAAAAGAAGATGCGGTCATGCCGTATGCCGCAGACGGTTTATTCGGCAGAGGCGATTCTACTCTTACTAGACAATATACGGACTATGTTTACGGGTCATATCTTGTCAAGCATGCTTCAAAAGAACGCATTCGTGAATATTACCGTATGGCGGCTGACCCTGAAATCAATTATGCTTTAACGGAAATCTGCGATGAAATCGTACAGGAAGATGAAGATAAAAAATTATTCATCATCAAGTTCGATGAGAGTGTCGTACCCGCAAAACGGGACATCATCATCAAAGAGTTTCGGGATTTAGTAGTCAACAGACTTCGCCTAGGAGATTACAACTCTGTATGGGAATGGGTTTATAAATGGTTGATTCAGGGAGTTATCCTGTTCAAAATTAATTTTTCCGCAGAGAAGGCATCGGGTATTGAAAGTCTAGAAGAACTTCAGCCGTGGGTCGTTGCAAAATACATGGTTGAAAAAGTCGTAGATAAAAGAGATAGCAAGCAGGAAATGGAAAAGAGATATTATGTCGTAAAGGATTCCGAACAAGCGGAAGAAGGCTTCAAATATCTTGAAGAAGAAATCATTCGTTTAGATTGCGGATATATGTATGACGGTGAATATTTTTCAATCTTGGAATTTGCAAAAAAAGATTGGCGGCGTTTGAATTTGATTGAGGACGCAACCATCATCTACAAACTTTCCCGTTCACCCCTTCGCCGTGTATTCAAGGTTTATGTAGGTAAGATGGCTCCAAAAGATATCGAACGTTATCTCTATGATTTCAGACAAAGACTACGTGAAGATATTTCTTACGATTCCGACAAAGGTGAAATCGTAGGATTCAACCCAATCACAATGCTTGACGACTACTTCTTTCCTATTATTGAAGGTGGTCAGGAATTGTGCTCAGTTGATACCGTTTCAGAAAAAGAAACAAAATGGGAATCGATGGATGAAATCCGTTACTTCTTGGGTAAAGTATATCGTGCTATGAAAATCCCCGTAGGTAGAATGAATCTTCCTAATGAGGCAGGAGAATATACCACAACCACGACAGGAAGCAAGAACGGAGAAATCATGCGGGATGAAGTCAAATTTTCCAACTTCATCAAAAGATTGCAAGGCAGATTTATGGAACAGTTCATTCAGGAATTGTTTTATCGCCATCTCTTTTTCAGAGGACTGATTGATAAACTCGACCTCAAAAAACACCAAGTTGAAATCAAGTTCAGCCATGTCAATCCGTATTCGGAATTGAAGTCTGCGGAAGTTGACGATTATCGTCAGATGTCTTTCTCAAATATGATTGGATTGGGCAACCCGTTGTTGTCATTCATTTATTTAGCAAAGAGATATTTGAAATGGTCAGACGAAGATTTGAGAGAGAATTTCGAATGGCTTAAAAAAGAAACCGCTTTGTTAGCAGGTATGGGAATTGGTGGTGATGCCGCCGCAGGTGGCGGCGGGGGTATGATGGGCGGCGAAGCAGGTGGCGGGGGAGAAGCCCCGTCAACAGGTGAGGAAGGAGAAACATTGACGGAAACTCCTCCTGAAGAGACAGCGGGAACTACAGGCACAGAAGTTGCTGGTGGAGAAACCGCACCTGCCGCACCCGTATAAACCATAAATAAGCGTAGAGGAGATTGACAGATGAAGCAAGTTCTTATGGAAACGGTTTCGCAAGTAAAACCTACTGTGGACAAGAAAACCAACGAAATTTTCTTCGAAGGTATTTTTGGTTTGGCTGGCAAAAAAAATCTCAACGGGCGATTGTATCCTATGATGGTTATGGAAAAGGCTGTCAAAGACTACAATGATAATTTTGTGAACAAACATCGTGCTTTAGGTGAACTTGACCATCCTGAAGATGCATCCGTCAATCTCCGAAACGCCGCATTTGTTATTGAAAAACCTCTTACTCTCAATGAGAAAGGTGAAGTTTATGGGAAGGCAAGAATCCTTGAAGATACGCCGATGGGTAATATTGCCGCTTCGCTGATGAGACAGGGAATCGTAGTCGGACTATCTTCTAGAGGTCTTGGTGAAATTGCGGAAAAGGAAATCGTGAATGAAGAGTCAGGCGAAAAAGAAGTAGTCAACGAGGTCAGCGATTTTTCAATTGCAAGTTTTGACCTTGTTTCCGAACCGTCAATCGGAAAATTCGTCAATCCTGTGAAAAAGGATATCAACGGATTTCCTGAAGCGGTGAACAAACCTGAAGAAAAAAAGATAGAGGAAAAGACCATGAATGCCAATACTCTGCTTGGATTGAGTAAGATTCTTTTTGAGGACTAAAATGGAAGGAAGATTTACATTTTACAAAGGTTGGCATATATACCGCAGCTCTATCGGCTCTCAAACTTGGGTAGCAGAAAGACATGGCGTTACAATGAGGGCAAATTCAAGAGAATTGTTATATACTAAGATAGATACACGAGAACCATTACGACTTGATTTCCCTGAGTATCTAACTAAAGAAGATATTGAGAAATATGGGACAGAAGATGAGAAGGAATTTTTAAAAAAATAAATGGACTATCTAGGTAAACAACTTGTTGTGGAACTTTACGGCTGTGATGTCGAACGTATCGATGATATCAACTATGTTGAGAAAATCATGAAGGAAGCCGCCGAACTCGCAGGAGCCAAAGTTATCAACTCTTTGTTTTATAAAAGGGAAGAAAAATTATCAGGAGTCGTTTTCATAACCGAAAGTTATTACGGCTTCCGTTCTGCCCCTGCATTGAAATATGTAGGCCTGGACCTCTTTTCTTACAACGAAACTACGGATAATGTAAAAGCGTTGGAATTTTTAGTCAGGAAGTTCGGAGCAACCAAGTATTCGGCTTCTGAAATAAAAAGAGGGAATAAGTCGGAGGTATAAGAATGATAACATCAGAAGCAAGAACTAAAATGGGTTGGAAAAGGGATTTAGTTTTCACCAAATATACCAAAAAATGTGAAATATGTGGGAAAGAATTTACAACAGTTCCCTCTAGTTCTAAACAACATACTTGTAGTATAGAATGTTCTTCTAAAAAGAAAGAAGTCGAAAAAAAGAAAATATACTGTAAAATTTGTAATAAAGAAATTATTGCTCGGAAATCTCAGCATAAAGTTTATTGTTCAACGGAATGTAAAATAGTCGGATTAGCACAATTAAAAATAAAAAAATTTGAAAATAAAAGAATTTATGGAAAATGGAAAAATAGTAAAGAATTAAAGAAGTATCTTTTAGAAAAGTATAACAATACTTGTCAAGAATGTGGATGGAATAAAAATCCAAATGTTTTGGAAACACACCATATAGATAGAAATAGGAAAAATAATAAAGAAGAAAATGTCCTATTATGGTGTCCAAATTGTCATTCTATAGAACACTATAATAAACAAGATGGGCAGTTTAAAAATAATTTTGGAAGGGAGAAATAGAATGCCTCTAACTAAAAAAGGAACTAAAATATTAAAAAAAATGCGGAAAACTTATGGTAAAGAAAAGGGTAAAGAAGTCTTTTATGCTTCTGCAAATAAAGGAAAGATAAAGGGTGTTCATGCCGAAGATGTCGATAAATACGCTACTGACGATGAAAAGAAATTCCTCAAAGAGTATGAGGAAGTTGTAGGAGAAGAATAAAGATTTGGGCTGTAACAATATTTTATCGTTAGATATCGACAAAAATCATAAATAGTAGATGAAGGAGTAACTCTATGAGAAAGAAATCTTCTGAGAAACTTGAAAAAATAAAGGCTCTGTTCGAAGAAGCAGGAATTAAAATTACGGACGACCAAGTTCAACTATTTTCTACCGATTTCGAACTTCAGAAAAAGGAAGCAATAGACGAAGCAAAGAGACCTATTCAAGACAAACTTGAAGAATATCAGAAAAGAAATTACGAATTGGCAGCGGCTCTTGAAGAAGCAAAGCAGTTCAAAGATAACTTCGAAAAGGTGATGGAAGAAAAGGCCAAACAAATTGCCGATATTAAGATTCCTGATATTCCAAAAATTGAAGAATCTATCTCAAAGTTACTTTCAGAAAAAATGGCATTACTTGAAAAGAAAGTAGTCAAAATAGACGAAGCGGCAAACAAAATCAACGAAAAGGTTCTGCCGTTGAACATGACTGAAGATTTGAAAAAGGTATCCGACATCGGCAATCTTTTTTCAAACTACAAGCAGGAATTCGCAAAGCACTTGGTGGACATCGAATCAGCAGAAATCAAGAAACTGAAAGAGGCTCTGATTATTGCCGAACGTAAACTTGCCGATGCTGACAAGAAAGCAATCAGACTTGAAGAGCAGATTATCAAGGAACGGGCAAATACTGAAATTACCCTTTTGCTTGAAAACTCTTCATTGGATAGAGAAGAGAAAGAACACTTATATAAATACTATGAAAAATTAGGATTTGAAGAAGGAAAAACTGAAATACAAAAGTTCATAACAATTAAAGAAAATAAAGAAAGAGAGAAACCCGTACAACGCTCCTTTGTCCGTGAAAACGTGGGCGGCGTAAAACCCATGAACGAAACGGGGATACTAAGAAAGGGAAGGCCAATGGGAGAATCATCGTCATTCTCTCGTGAAATGGATGAATGGGCCAAGGACGCAGGTATTGACGATTCAGAAAAAGTCTAAAGGAGGACTACTAAATGTACGGAGCAAGTGATTTGAAGCTTAAAAGGCTTCGTGAAAAATGGTCTCGTCTCTTGAAGGGAATCAAGAACGATGAGACTAGAGACATGACCGCAATTGTTCTTGAAAACCAAGAACAGGAAATGCGGACAGTATTGCGTGAATCTACCACATCAGGCTACGGGTTTACCCCAGGCGTGAGCGGTGGAGACATCGACAAATTCCCAAAATTGATGATTCCTATGGTTCGCCGTATCATGCCGCAGTTGATTGCGAATGAAATTTTCGGCGTACAGGCAATGGAAGGCCCAGTCGGTATGGCATTCACCCTACGTTGGGTGTACGGCTCAACTGTTACGTGGACTGACCCTGTAACGGGTCGTGTTTACACAACGACAGCAAACGACCAAGCATACATTCCTGGCACAACTTCGTTGAACCCTGTCTATTCAGGCGACTACAACAACGCAACTTATGAAGATGCAACCGACACAGCCAATGCTAACACAGGTGGCTTCGGACTTCGTAACGACCGTGGTGAAATCGTTTCGGATTTGACCTACACGGGTGCAACACAGGCAGTTCCAACTGCCGCTGTTGGGGCAACTGCAAATCCTTATTCAGAAGGACAGTTGAAAATTATCAACAGACTTATCGAGGCACGTACTCGTAAGTTGAAAGCAAATTGGTCGCAGGAAGCAGTTGACGACATCAAGAAGGTGCATTCGCTCAATCTTGAACAGGAAATTGTTGACTTCCTCTCATATCAGATTCAGGCAGAAATCGACAGAGAACTGATTCTTGCCGCATACAATCTTGGTACGACCAATGGATTGTTCACATGGGATATCGCAAGCACAGACGGTCGTTGGCAGGAAGAAAAGTATAAGACTCTGTACCACGCTATCGTAAAAGCACTCAACTACATCGGTCATCAGACCCGTAGAGGCCGTGCAAATTGGATGGTTGTGAGTTCAGAAGTTGCTTCAATTCTGTCGGCAATTAAGGCATTCGATTACGGCGCAGTTCAGCCAGTCGAAGGTTTTGAACCGTATGAAGGCGGCGAAGGCGTTGTGTACCTAGGTACTATCGAATCAGGAAAAGTGAAAGTATATCTTGACCTGTATTGGGAAGCACCTGCAAACAACGTTGACAAGGAAATCGGATACATTCTCATGGGATACAAAGGCAAGAAGAGTTTCGACAGCGGAATTCTCTATTGTCCTTATATTCCTGTCATGATGATGAAAACTGTTTCGCCTCATGACTTCCATCCACTACTCTCGTTGGGTTCACGTTACGCAGTCGTAACTCAACTGTTGGACACAGAAAAATATTACTGCGTTGTGTCAGTAAGAAATTCCGCTCTGTAAAAAGGGCTAAAATAGGAAGGGGCTTCGGCCCCTTCTTTTTTGAATATTACACAATAGTATTTTTATAACAGTTTATGATATAATATATAAGGAGATAGAAAATGAAATGTTATGTCTGTAAAAAGGATTTTCCAGAAACAGAATTTTATGAAAATAAATTACAATGTAGGGGTTATAACTATGCTTGTAAAAAATGTGAAAATAAAATGTCATTGGATTATCAAAAACAAAATTGGGAAAAAGTAAAAAATAAACATAATGAATGGATGGAAAATCATCCTGAATATAGAGAGCATGTAAATGAATACAACAAAGATTATCGCAAACGTCCCGAATATAAAGAGCAAAATAAGTCCTACCAATGGAAGTATGCTCATACCGAACGAGGACGAATTGTTCTTAACCTCAAAACAGCTCGTAGGCGTAAGAGAGAAAGAGATTTGATAAATGACATCACTCCTGACCAAGTTCTTCAAATCAAAGCCGACCAACGCAATCTTTGTAATATCTGCCATCGGGAATTTACCCCCGAACTCCCCTACGAACTCGACCACATTTTCCCCGTTGAAAAATCCCAACCTGGAGACCCTGGCCTAACAATGGGGAACGTACAACTTCTCTGCCGCACCTGCAACGCCGTAAAACATAGCAAGGTATGGTATAATATAAGTGAGAAAAAATGAAAAAAATAAAACCCCCATACACTTGTAAAGACTGCGAACATAAAGTAAATTGCAAGAAAGAATGGGGAAAAGAATATAATGCAATTATTGGAACACACTTTTGTCGAAAAAGTTGGAATGAATTTTATAATATTATCAAACAGAAGGAATCATGAAAGAAAACGAACAAATCGCAAATATTATGGGGTGGGAACTGAATGATATAAAAGATGCAGTTCTCGCTGATGTAGGTGGCGATATACAAATAAGGTTTCCTCTATCATGGATAGAGACTTGTATATCCGTTTCTAAACTTCTTCAACAACGAATGTCGAAGGATGGGTGGAAAATCAGAATAATCCAAAGTGCAGAAAATGACTTTATGGCTGATACTTGGGAGATAAAAAATGGCGGCAGGTATGAAACCATTTCAACATCTTTTGAAACAGAACCCGCTACTATTGTTGAATTGTTCAAAAAAGTATATAAGATAAAGGTGAAGAATGAAAGAAATAAAAAAGGTCAAAAAAGCAAAAAGGGCAAGAGTTAAATTTGCCAATCTACAGACTACGGATACCTATACAGGATATCAATGTCCTCATTGCAAAGTTTTATTTGCTAATGCTGGCCCAAGAAAAAATGTTACCCGATTTCGTTGCAATAGTTGTGATAACGAAATTATTATCGATGGTTGGGATGAATTGACCTTCCAAGATTTAATGGGAGGTAATTTTAAAAAAGTCATTCCTGGCCAAGCGCAAATGACGAAAATTGTGAGAGAATAATGAAACCGAGTGATGGTCTAATAATTATATTGATTACTGTAACATTGGGATTAATTTCTATGTTTATAACTGACTATATAACTAAAAGAAAAATGAGAAATAAAGAAAGACAAGAATATGAAGCAAAATGGGATAAATGGACAGAGAAAATGATGAATAGAACGCCTGAAGAAGTAGAAAAGAGTTTAGAAGATTTTTGGCGTAAATCCTTCAAATATCGAAAACCATATTGTCGAAAATGTGATGGAAGAGTAGGTTGCCCCAACATTAAAGCACATAAGGAAATGTTCTTTAGTGATACTGAAGATGGTAAAAAACGTTTGGAAAAATGCCCTGTTCATATTGATATGAACGGTGATAAGTTCGGAGGAGCAATAATTTATGGATAATAAAATGGAAATAGTGATAACTGAATATATAATGGACTACAACTTCGGCCTGAAAGTAATTCATCAATACCGTTTTAAAAATATAGAAGATGCAGAAAAGAAATGGGCTGAGTGTGTGGCATACGAGCAAGCAACAGGAATTTCTAAATATTCGATTGGTCTTGTCATATCGTAAATAGGAGTAAAGAATGACAAAAGAAGAACTACAAGGAATCAAAAATGAAATCAGAAGTGTAGGTGAAAAGGTTTCTAATATTTCGGGGAATTTTTGGGTTTGTGTTTGGTTACTTTTCATTTATAGTGCGTTGGAAAGAATTATTGAGCGTCTTGATATGTTGATTAAATTAGCCAAATGAGGAGCCCTTACGAATCTCACGGCAGGGAAGCCCGATGCGCTCTTTGTAAAGAAATCAAAGACGAAAAAGCCGTCAAGATTTTTATGTATCGGAATAAAGAGGGGTATGAAGTAGGCTTCAATGTCTGCCGAAGATGCGAAGATAAGAAAGAAGAATTGAAGAATTTAGCAAGAAAGTATTTCTATGGACATAATGATAGGATATAAAGGAAGCGAAAACTTCGATGCGGGAATCATTTATGCCCCGTATATCCCTGTTGTAACAAAGGATTTATTTCTTATAGCCGTAGCCGAAAGAATGATGGTGCAGTTTAAAAAACGGAAAACAAAAAACGATAGGAATAAATTTATAAACTATAGCCCTGTTATAAACAATCGATTTTTCAGGGATATGTTCGTTCGAAAATATCCTGAATATTTTGACAAAATCAGGTTGTGGGAAATACTGCACGGACTTCCCGACCGCAAGTCCAAGAAATTGTTACGGGATGTGGTATAATATGTATGAGGAACAATGCGGAAAACTAAACAAAAGTATTGGTATTACATCACAGAATACGAATGTGTTTTATGTGGTCATATAGACAAATACCAAGAACGCCGCAGGACGAAAAGACCGAAAAAGTACAATGACAGGCATTCGATAAAAGAAACTGCCTGTAGTGAACATTTCGTATCGAATTAGGAGAGAAGAATGAACGAAACAAGAAAGAAGGCTCCGAGAGGAAAATATCGTGTTATCGGTGTGGATATGTTCAGTAATGAAGATTATCTTGTCGGGGATTATAAAAATATAATTGAAGCAATGGGTGTACTTGTACAGAAAAATCAAGATGCTCAAAAACAGGGAACTCTACCTGACAGATA
>Ga0265297_10004062_pt1 | contig 24787 bp, 7 predicted proteins | sample Munlanlwell13791_FD_192502 | JGI IMG/M metagenome (GOLD analysis project Ga0265297, IMG submission 192502) | Leachate microbial communities from a municipal landfill in Southern Ontario, Canada - Leachate well 137-91 | ecosystem: Engineered > Solid waste > Landfill > Unclassified | place... | reverse complement strand
TAGAAATGTATGTCAATCCCCAGAGCATCAAATATAATGATAAAAAACATATCCCGGCTCCTACCAGAACTCGTGGCGGATACTTGATTCAGTATTGGGGCGAAGAATTAGGCTCTCTAGACATTTCAGGAACCACAGGCTCTTCTGGAGTAGAAGGTATCAACGTCCTATATGATGTATATAGAAATGAGCAAGTGGCTATGGATGCTTTGGCTTTGGCTTCTGAAGCGTCCAGGGATGAAGACGCTCTTACCGGTGGCTTTTTAGACGCCATTATGGGTGGGGAGTCATTATTGGGCGGTATTGGTAATGCTTTGGGAGTGGCAGCGGACTCTCTATTTGATCAAGTTAATTCTGTTATTGAAACCGGCAATATTAACCCTGTACAACCCAGGCCTACTTTGGCATCTATAGCTTTCCAGACTGAGGTTTATTGGTCAGGATGGGTATTCCGTGGGTATTTTACCTCTATGTCCGTTACTGAATCTGTAGAAAGATTAGGGCAGTTTGAGTACAATATAAATTTCATGGTAACTCAAAGGCGGGGTTTGCGCTTGAACTTTATGCCTTGGCATCGGTCTGCTGTAAGCGGGCCTTCTAATTCGGACCCCGCTTTTGGACGACCATATTCTTTTTCAACATTGGCGGATCCGTCCCCTAAACAAAACATTTCAGATCAAGATGTCTCAAGGCTGAAAAGAGCAGCTAGGACTATCGACCAGGCCCTGCAAAGTTACCGGCCCCTGTGATATAAAAGGTACAGATGGGATTTTTATCTACCTTAGGTGGGATCATTGGGGATCAATTCGGAATCGGCGAAAATACTTCACATTCTCTTGATAACGTCTCCGATGGTATCGTGCGCGATCCATATGGCAAATTAGGTGATTTTGCCAAGAAAATAGATCAGTCTTCAGAACGATATTATCTAGAAGATGGCTTTATCAGAAATATTAGGCCCAGATCTAGATCCGTTCTCTTCCAACAACCAGATATCTTTGTGGTCTTCAAAAAGAGAATGTTCTCTACCTTAGTAGATAACTCAAGATTAGACTTACTTGAAGATAAAGAAAGAATACTTATCGCTGCTTCTAAACGTCTATTCCAGAATAAATGTAGAATTTTATCAGCGTATGAAAAGTTAACCAAAATTGAACAATTAACATTTGAATCTGGTAGGTTTAATACTTATCTTGCTCCATCTATATTTAATCTAATAGACACATTATCAGATGTGCCATTTTTAGGGATTTCTGATCAGGTCAAAGGCGTAATAGAGAAGCTAAGGAGAATTGTTTCTTATGCAGAGCCTGGCCAATTTAGCAACTGGACTACCAACGACTATGATGCGGTATTTGGCAGAGATATCGGGGAAGGGCCAGGTACCTTTGAGCTAACCAATGTATCCGCCATTACTACCAATGTTTCTACTGAATGGGGCTCTGGATCTGCGTCTCTGACAATAGAAGATCCGTATAATTTGCTGACTATTACTGAGGCAGATATTGATCAGGCATTGGCTGATGTTACCAACCCCATGAAGGGAGCGTTCTTCAAGTTTACGGAGATTGAGTTACAGAACCGTATTAATGAGTTAATGTCTGAGCTGGCCATTGCTAGGGAAAACCGCAAAGCCTCGCAAATAACCTTCAAGCTTTCCCCAGGAACCGTATTATCTAAAAGAGTACGCGCTATTATGGATGATGAAGGTGTAGAGATTGCCTTTACTTATACGACGGGCATCCAAGACTCATTGTCTGGCTTTGAAGACGCCGATAATGCGGAGGAAGTGTATTCTTCCCATAATGATATTTTTTCCACGGGCACGGTACAAATTGAGCCCCATTTTCTTAGTGGGAATGACTCCATGGGGCTAATGGAGAATAACCAATTAAACAAAACAGAACAGCATAAGTTTTCAGAAATCATAGCCAATACCTTTACTTTGTTATCTCAACGGCAGACCTCCAGGAATGAGTTAAAGTCCAGAAACATTGAGATAAACTATGCTAGAAACCGGATGCGTTTATTTTTCTCTGGTAAGTTTATTATTCAGCCTATGGATACCGTCAGTATTTGGATGACTTCCAGAACCGAGGAAGATCAGCGATTGCCTGGAGGATTTCAAAGACAACATAATGAATTAGGACTAGGAACAGCTCAGAAATTTGATACTATTATCAAAAACGTTAATAATATCATTGAGAAATTCAAAGACCCTTATTCTGATAAGAATTTATCATATGATGATGTAGAGAGGCTGAGTGTAGTAGGTCCGGACATGCCTAAGTGGCTATGGCGGCAATTCAGGCAGGATATTACTGGGCAACCTACTGGTCCTTGTATTTTCTCTGGGATTGTAGGGAAGGGACAGCAAGGGGTATCAGGATCCTTTTCTGATGGCAAGTGGACCATTTCCGTGACCTGTGAAGACAATACTGGATATTTTGATAAATCCCAGGTGAATTTCCATCCCTCCGCGGACGTATTCAATACTTCTATTTATGACCCATTAACGCCTTTTGATGTTTCTTTTGATGCTGCTACTGGGGTGCCACTAACGGAGATTGGGGAGGGTGACACTCCGCCGTTGTTACCAGAGAATGAGAAGTTAATAGCGTCTGGGACGTTGATTTTCGAATCCGGTCCAGAGAAAGGCAATTCAGTTAACAAACAGCTATATGCAGCCGAAGCGCCCAATGAAATTTCTTTTGATTCATTTCGTAAGGTTTTACACTTACCAAATGGCTTAGTGTATCGCTGGAAACAAGGGATTCAGTCCCTTACCGCTACCGGCAGGTCTAACCCACAAACCTCTACCGATCAAGAACAAACTGTTTTGTTGAATGAAAAGCCATTTGGTGGCCAAGATGTCATGAATGTTTTGTCTTTGTTAATAACTGGTATTCCATACAATTATGAGACATTCCTAAAAGCCGCTATTGCCAATGGTAACTCACTGGCCGCAAACGATCCTCTAACTAACACGCCAGCTGCCAGGACGTATATTGAAGGGCTGTTGTCAGACATTGAGCGTAATAATACCATATGGGGAAATTTTGTACCTCACAAACAACTAACCGTTAATGCCGCCGCTGATAAATTCATCGCGGAACAAAGAACAGATTTAACAAACAAAAACGAAAAGCTTAGGCAAAAACTGAATGAAAGGGCCAGATTAGAAGATGAGCTTATTCTAATGCAGGGTGGCTTTAGTATTGATGCCCAATCCGCTTTCGGTAAGGACGATCAGGGTAGGGCTGTACCTAGAGCCCCAGGATCCTCTTTTGATGTGGATGGGAAATCATCCGCTCTGCAAACCAAAATCAGTAATCTCTCCGATGAGATTATGAGATATCAGGCAGAATTTGATTATACAATAAAGAATCAAGTTTCCAGTGATATTGGATTAACATTGATAGGGAACGATGTAGAGACCAACCCTACATTGACTTCATTGGGAGATGCGCAATCTAATCAATCACAGAAGCAACGGGACGAATTACAGCTGAGAAGGAATTTATTCAAGTACACAGCCAGGAGGTTTTGGCAAGTTCGAGCCAATGAGGACCAAAATCTATTTATTGTGGATGATCAATATGATAAGAACCTTGATATCCAGGCGTTTTCTAGAAAGATTGGTGGTAAGATTGAAGTGTTCAATTCTCAGTATTCTGGGATTGGAGAGCAAATTTCTTCGGTTAAGCGCCTATTAGGCCTGGAGTGTTTTGCTAATACCCAGGGTCATATTCAGGTTCGTCCCCCAGGATATAACAAGGTTCCTTCTTCGGTGTTTTTCAAGATGTTCCAAGATCGGGATTCCAAAGGAACTAAGGTATTCCCAGACTTTTTAGAATCTCTGTATTTCAACCAGATAAAGGGTATATTCAATCAAATTGAGATTATAGAAGATGAGATACGATTGCGCGCTATGGCTTTGGGTGCAAAAGACGACAATGAGATTATATGGTTAATTTTAACGGGAGGATCTTCCGGCGCAGTGCTCCTAGGCTCTAGGTTTTATTTCCTAACATCTATGACTGGGGATGGTAGAATTGGTACGCAATCTCTCAACAAAATGTTCTTTGAGACCAGGCCGGAATTCATGGATGATTCCAGAGATCAAGCCCTGAAAGAACTCGGTGAGCTACAACAAAACATCTCTACGCTGACCCAGGAGTCAATGTTGTTCCCGCCTACTATACAGGCTTCTGCTGTAGCTAATGTGGATCCTAATATTGCTCCAGACAGACAAGAATCTATCATTGAGCCTATCAGAACCAGACTTAGAATAAAAACCGGCAGAGAACCGAAAACTATAAATGAACTCTTTGGTAACAAAAAATTCAAAAGATTGGTAAATGCAGAGAAGTCTTCCTCGCTGGATAGACTAAACCTGGTTAATCAAATAGCTAATTATGTTTCTGAACGACAAACTCTACTGCGTTCGGTAAGCAATGCTATTAAGAACCTCAAGGAAGGAATAACTATAAATGCTCCAGATGTACAAAATGAAAACATATTTCAGGGAGGTTTGGGCAATGTTTTCAAGGCGTCTTCTAATAACAAAGCTTCTAGGGCGCTTAATACTCCTTTCCTGAATCGCAGAACCGAAATCCCACAATTCTTAGATCATATGATTGAATATGAGGATGAAGATGATTTGGGACCAAACTCAGGGCGTAGATACGTTCTCACCCCAGACAGAATACTTTCCATTACCATCTCCGAAAACCCGCCTCCATTTACCATGGTTACCGTTAAGGGTTTGTTTGGGCAGGGGTTTGTGGACGCTCCAACCGCCTTTAATACCTCCCAAGATGGCAATGCCATTACTTCCGCTTATGCCGTTGATTATGATATGTGGTATCAATATGGCTTCAGAGTAGGCAAAACTATTGAAGCCCCCTTCTTTAGCGATCCTGATTCTCAATGTGCTCCTTATGCCGTTTCTACCCTGTTGGAAGCCAGAGAGAATATTTTACAGGGTTCCGTGGAAATTGCCGGGTATAATGAATATCATCAGCCCGGAGATGTGGTCTTTATCGAAGATAGAGGGCTATTATTTTATGTGAAGTCCGTTTCTCATAATTTTAGCTATGGGAAGCTTTCTACTAAACTAGAACTAACATATGGCCATAATCCGGGCGAATATATTCCAACCATGTTAGATACAGTAGGGAAGATCTTATACAATTCTAAGGGCTTTACTGGGCGTTTCCGTAATGAGCGCTTTGAGATGCTAGGATCCGCACGCTCTATTGGTGCTTTGGCGTTTTCACAAAACCTTCCCTCTGATAACTCTTTGTTTGGAATCTCTGGTCTTTCTAAAGGAGGCAAAAATACCAGGTTCCAGGAAAATCAAGAGCCAATTGATGTTCTGTTGAGTGGTAAATATGGAGAGCGTAATCGAAAGCTCCTAAACAACACATTATTTGCCTCTTCCGGAGTTCTAAATCAAGTATCCTTTACTAACCAACACGCTAGGATAAAGATTGTTTACTACGTGTGCCCTGGCTCTTATGACGTAGATATGTATAGCCTTGCTTTTGCCGTGAAAAATTGGCTTATTAATCCAGATGATAGAGATAAAAATATTTTTGGAGTAAACTATCAAGATATAATTATCGAAGAAGTAGATATATCAGACGCTAATAACCAAACTAGGAAGCGATTATATCCGGAGGTAACGGAATATGAGAAGAATAAGCAAGGCCCATCTTCTGCGGCCATAGCCGTAGTACGGGCATTGGATGTTTCTGATTCTTCTCCGGCTCAATGGAAGATATTATTGGCGAACTCCGTGCTGGATATATTTGTAGATTATGAGATTGTAAAGACTAAGACGGTTTCCGAATCTACTTCCGTTTCTCAGTCTGCACAAGAAGCCACTGCTGCTATTGATGCTGCTCGCGGTGGCCGAGCACAAGGATCTTAATGCCTTCTTCTAGATATGATATCGGCTCTGTTCCTGGTTTGCCTATCCGTGGTGTTATCCGAAAAACAGATCTAGCTAAAGGAATTGCTTACATTTCCCTACCTTTGACACAAAGCGGGACGTTATTTCCGGTAAAGATACCGGTAGGATGGGCGGGACCTAGGGGGCAGATATCTGGTGGATATCCGCAGCGTGGGACAAGCGTTTTTGTGGTACTAGGGCAGGGAAATGAGTGGATATTTGTATCCTATGATCGGCCGGATTCCACGGGCAATTATGATGGAGATGGGACTCGGCGTATATCACCAACAGCCAAGCTGAAAGAAGGTCGTTGGGTTACTTTAGTAGAGCGGGATGTAGGGCTAATAGTTGATCCTAAAGCTGGGGTAATACAAGGATCTTCTACCCAGTTTACGCAGGCAGATCCAGGGCTAGGATTGTGGTCTTCTAGGTTTGGTTCCGAAATGCACTTTACCGAGGGCCACCGGGAAATTACTGGCGTCCTAAAACGAGACGTAAATGCTAACTCTTCTCGTAATGTGGCAGGCTCTTCTTTATATGGTCATTCTTATGATAATGGATTACGGGAAATTGGGTTAGACCCTAAGACTGGGACATCGGTATCCCTGGCTTCTAATAGAAATCCGGCTCTGACCGAATCCAGAGCCATGTATTATGAATTCATTTCGTCTTTTGGGTATACAAACGATCAGGCAGAGGAAAGATTATACGCTGGGGAGGATCCTCCTGAAATTAAACCCTATCAAAGAAAACAATCCCGTACAGATACTTTGTCCCTCTCCCTGGACCTCCCTAACTTCCTGGCCGAAACGATAATAGGGACCGTTGTAGACCTTTATGGGAACATTCTGGACCTGAACCGCAATGTCCTTCCCTCCGGGATAATTGACAATTTGTCATTTAGAAAATCCGAAGCAGATAAAAATGTCGTTTTTGCTAAATTACGAGAACAATTACGCAAATCTATAGCTTATCATTTTGAAATAAATGCCCGTAAAGAAGGCCTTTCCGAACCGGATTATGCGGATACCTCCGATTATGCCCGTAAACGCTCCCGGTTCTCCATGGATGTGGATAAAGAAGGGCAATTCAAGATTAACGTCCCCTCTTCCTCTGAGACTGGAAATATTGGATTGTTGGTTAGAGCAGAAAACTTCTCCAATATCAAAGGTTTCGAAAATGATACTGACAGAGGACAATTCTTACGTAACGTAACCAATAATACAGACATACAATTAGAGGGGCATGGGAAAGGTGTTGTTGAGTTAAAGTCCAACGAAGAGTCGTTGAAGTCTTTTGCGGCACCTATTAATCGCACAGATGGGTCCTCCATAAAGCTAGGAACTGGTTTTCATGAGTTATCGAATGTACTACAATTACATAAGTTCACTAGGCCATACGAGGGAAATGCTGGATATCCAGGATCATTAATCAATGATATTCCGCCAGTACAGGAGATAATATCCAACGAGGTTATAGTAGCCGGAGAGGGTGCTAATGCTGGAGGAAGATCTGGGACTGTTTCTTTAGACGGGATGTTATCCATTTCTATCGGGGCAAACACAGTAGATCGGCAGAGTTTATGGTTGGATTGTGCAGGGGGAATTGTAGGGGCAATTGGGCGGGATAGGTTCCAGCGGTCAGTGGCGGCGTCTTTAGATGGGGATTTGTATTTGCAAGTTGGTGGCCATGAACTGACAGATGATTCTAGGTTCCCTCCGCTTACCCCTGACAACAAGCCCCGTGATGGTGTAATTGATATCAGAGTTTGGAACTCGGGCTCTTTCCATACTATTAGGATAGATCCTCAAGGTATGAAAATTCATACTCCACAAAGACTAGATGTGGTTTCAGAAGGCGAAATGAGATTCAAATCAGTAAATTCAAACATATACTTAGATGCCGAAAGCATATTCTTCTATAATAAAGATGAAGGAACGTCCCGATTATTATTGAAAGCAACTAAGGGTGTGGTAGGGAGTACTATCTAATGGCATGTGACCCAAGTACCAATTCCATTAATATTCCGCCGCCAGGCCCTTCGCCTCAGCTTCCTGGCCTTGGCTTACCCTTTTCTATTCCCAAGATACCTTTCCCGGATGTTAAGATACCTCCAGGGGTTCCGGAAGACATCATTGATTTAATAGAACGGATTGTTGCTTTATTCCCACAAGGCATCAAGTTCCAGCCTAATGCCGATGCTTTAACCAAAAGCGTTTGGGATGCTTTAGCTTCTTTATTCAATCAAATGGCCCCGTTCTTGGGCCTATATAAATTCATCCAGGCTTTACTCAAAATAATCCTATGTGTAATAGACGTTTTATGCTCTTTGTTTAATCCGTTCTCTACTCTAAAAGCCATAAAGCGTCTTTTCAAACAATGCTTGCCAGAGTTCTTGTCCCTGTTCCCCTGGATAGCTCTATTGATAATGATATTGTCGTTGATATTGTTATTGATAGCTCTAATAGAGTACATAATACAAGTTATTGTAGCGTATATAAAGCAAATAATTGAGAACATAAAGATTTTGACTAGGGCAATCCAGGTAAACGATGCTGAATCTATTCTAGCGGCAGTAAATAAGATTGCATATTTGCTATGTTTGATTGAGCAGTTGTTTGCTATCTTGATGGCATTAGGTGCATTATTTGCGATAGTTGAGCCTTTGATGCGGCTGATGGGCGGATCGGTATGTTCTAAGGGTGGTTCTAGCGGGTGTTGTGACGATGATTTTTGTCCGCAATTTATTGCTAACGAGCCTTTGGGTATGAGCTCTGGGACTGGCAGATTGATTTACCAAAACAAGCTTCAGCCCATTATTCCTGCCGATCCTATGTTCGATTTCTTACGGCTATCTCCGCCGCCTGCGCTTAGAAATGAACGTTGGCAATTTGTAGATACCGATCCTGGTGATTACAGATTCCTGGACATCATCACTCCCTCTATTGAGCGTGGGTTTACTTATTGGCCAGATAACGAGATTTTTGAGAATTCTGCCAATCTAGTCCGGGTTCCTTATCTTGTTGATATGAATATCCGCATAGATCCTGCCGATTTTGGGAATCCTTCTGATACTGGTGGTGAGCGTTTGTTCAGTATACAGAATGTTATTGTGCATCAAAAACCGACTGCATATCCTACATCTTGGAACAACGGGACGGAGACGACGGTACCTGTTTCTGGGAACTTGGTATTAGTTGGTGGGTTAGTATATGAGTTTGATTCAAGCACAGATGGATATGCTGCGTACATGATTAATGGGGAGCAGGCTACATTAGAGACCTTGGTATCCAGGGATGTAACTTATACCAATGATTTCCCAGCTTCTGATGATGGGTATAATTTCTTTGATATACAGTACAATTTACGTTGGTCTTATGAAGTACTAATTGATAAGAAGCTTATTAACCTAATGTGTCAGCCGGAAGCTGCGGCAGAATCCATGGTTCTAAACTCTGAATTCTCAGATTTCAGGTCCGTTTTTGATAAGGTAGGTGACTTACCTAATATAGGGACTTTGAGTTCTGATAGGAAGGATGGGACTGGAACCTTGGGTGAGTTGGCTAGGGCGTTAACTGCGTTCAGGGAGAACATTAACGATGAGTCTGCCAATGTATTCCAGGCAGAAATGGAGAGATCTTTGAATGCCTTGAAAGCTGATGCGGAAGATTTCTATTCCCGGGGAGCGGTAGCGGCGGCTGATGTATTTGCCTCTGATTTTGAATTAGATCCTGAAATCCAATTTATACGTAATGATATTACAGTTACTATTAGGCTGAAGGAGAAGACGGGGACCCAGTTAGGGTTGGGAATTACCAAAGAAATTGGGGATAAGATGGCGGAGATTATTACAGCTACCCCTTCTTTTGGTGAAATCTCTGCTTTTGAATACGATGGGTACGGTAACTTTATAGCTGTACTTACCTCCGAAATTCCTGGAGAGGGTGATTTACTAGGGTTTATTAGTGGGGAATCCCTCAAAGAGGTTATAAAGCGAGATGATGAAAATGTACCGTCTGAGATACAGGATCGGGTTTTGCATTATGAGTTCGTGGGTAGAACATCTATTACCTCGCGTGAGGCAGGAGCGAATCGTTATGGACCGCCGGATATTGCGGAGGATGGTGAATAATGGTTGAGCAATCTGTAGGAGAATTCCAGGCGGAATCCCCAATTGATGACTATTCCTGCATGGATCTTGATATCAATTCTTTGGTAGCACGATTTTTGCAACCTATTGATCGGTTCAGATCTCGTAATGCACCCTCTCCCACGGGGCCTTTGAAGCCACCACCGGCTACTTCTGCTAATACCGCACAAGAATCCCGGGCTCATGCCTTTTATAGGATGCTAGGTTTGCCCACTATTGCGCCAGATGGGAAGCTGTTTAACCCTGGGTTTAATCCATTACGAGATGGGGCGGAAAATACACGCCAAGGAAATATTGCAGAAGCAATTCCGCACAATATGAAGATGTTAATAGCTACTAGAGAAAACCGAACCAGGACATATCAAGGGTTTTTTGCAAGGGCAACGGAATCAGCATCCGTACTTAGTATTGCGCTAGGAACACCCAAAGGGCAGAGAAGGTTCTCCGTCTCTGATACATCTATTGAGTCCTTATCAGAGCCTAATTTTCAAGAACAGCAAATTCCAGCCAGAAGGGAATTTATCAGTACAAATTACAAGAAGAAGGATGGGTCTGAAATAACGGCCACATTTGATTCGGTAACGCACATATTAGCTCCCTTCATGACAGACCCGGTAATTTCTTCTAATTTGGACCCGGTTTCTGGTTCCTCTTCCGTTGTAATAGGAGCCCCATTTCTTGATAAAAAAGACCTGGAATATGAGCGTGGCAAATATGCACCCAGGCCAGGGTTAGAGTTTATTCTTAGACTAAGGTTACGTCAACAAAACGTAACCGGAGGTTTACAAGATTTAGATTTTTCCCAATTAGTTTCTGAAATATCTGAAGATCGTCAGCGAGAAATAGCATCTGCCATTTCTGGGGTTGGGGTCCAGGCAGATGATTTGTCTAAAATATTATCTGGCATAGGATATATTGAATTATATACGTTAGATGATTTAGTAAAATTGTATAAGGGTTTGGTTTATTTATATGTGAAAAACGTTGAGATTATTGAAGATGTATCCAAGCAGATAATATGGGTACCTTTAGCTAACGAAGGCGGCCCAGAATTTGGGACGGAAGTTTCTACGGGGTTTGTGTTACCAAAGAGGTTTTTAGAGTGGGAACTAGAACAAAGGATTTGGAAATTGGATTGCAAGTCTTCTATGGCGAAGCAGCAGTTAGACATAGGGGAGAACAATGATGGGACACCATTAGCCTTCAAGGATTTTGCCATCTCAGAGTTCCAAAATCTAGCCAATACTTTTGATGAAGACTTACAAGAGGCCAATAATGAGCGGGCGCAGTTAGAGGCGGAAGCGAGCAATGCGCTAAGGGTAATTGAGATAATTTCTGGAGAGGTCAGCGGGTTAGGGTTAATTGATATTATAGCGATTTATATGGCATTATGGTCGGTTAATGTGTCAGTATTGTTAGATTTATTGGATGACCCAGCCGCGATTCGTTTGAATGATATTGATGAATTAAGAACAGCGGATACGCAAGCCAGGGCGGCCAAATACGGGAACGCCAAGGAATCCTATGAAAAGTTAGCTGGAAGGATTAATAGCATTCTTTCGTATGGAGATAGGTTATATCAGCGGGAGCTGGGGTCCCCGAATGAAGAGGAAGGGGGCGATATTGAGCGAGATTAGGGAGAGAAATGTCATTTGATTTGAAGCTTGTAGGCGGGGATTTAGTTCTCAAAAGTGGGGATTTGGATACCGTTGAGGATGCCGACAAGTTAGTTCAAGATGTTTTGAAGTTAGTGAGTACTCAGTTGGGGTCCAATCCATTTTTCCCTGGGTATGGGTCTCCGATTTCCCAGGCATTAGTAGGCAGTGCGTATGAAACGACGTTTGTTGAGTCCATGGCTACGCAACAATTGAAAGCCTCTTTGGAGCGTCTCCAGGATCTTCAGCAAGATCAGATAAGGAGAAATCAGACAGTTACGCCGGATGAACAAATTGCGGCCATTGAAGACGTTAGCGTGTCTCAGGCCCGAAACGATCCTAGATATTATCTGGTAAAACTAACAGTAATTAACAAAGCCTTTAAGCGAGTACCTATCTCATTTGCCATATCTTCCTGATAATCAACGCATTTTTTCGCATTGGGTGAGCGGCTGATATATGCTATTTTGAGGTCACATGGTACGCACCCGAACCGCAAATGATATTGTTCTTTCTATTCTAGAGTTTTACCAAAATGCGATTCCCGAGCTTGATCTAAAACCCGGACAGGTAGGGCGCGACCTTTTGGTAGATGGTCCGGCAGTACAGCTATCTAAATTATATGAAGAACTACTCCGCGTTCAAGAAGCTCAATCTCTATTTGCGTCCTTGGGCTCGGAACTGGACGCTTTAGCTTCCAATTTTGGAGCCTCCCGTAAACAGGGCTCTAAAGCCTCTGGCATTGCCCTGCTAACCTTCAATACCATAGAGGCGGACATCCCTATTGCTAAGGGATCTATATTTACAGCCTCCAATGGGGCGTCTTTTGTTTCCACCAATGCAGTAACGGTTTCGGTCATCTCCAAGAATACATATAGAGCTACAGCGTCTAAGAACCGTGCCGCGCTTAATTTTGTAGGAATTGATGATGAGTTTGCGGTAGAGATAGCTGTAGAGGCCACATCTACGGGAAATGGTGGGAACATATCCAGGTATTCGCTAAACAACACTACGATTCCTGGGGTTTCTCATGTGACTAATGCGTCTTCTTTTGCTGGAGGATCCCCAGCAGAGAGCGATTCGGCGTTCAAGCGTAGGATTTTGGGGATTTTCAGCGGAGCTAATACTGGGACTGAAACTGGGTACCGGAACACAGTTCTGGCAGACCCAGATGTAATTGATGCTTTGGTAGTGGGCCCTGGTGATACGCTAATGACCAGGGATGGTACTCAGGTATACACAGCGGAGGATGGGACCAGGACTATTACATCGGATGGGACTGGTGGAAAGGTTGATATCTATACTTATGGATTCAGGCTTTCTGAAATCCTTGATCCTTTTATATATTTTGATCATTCCAATAAGGATGACCCCACTGATGTATCTAATGATTTTGTTCTAGGACAAATTCCAGGGGATGAAAACAAAACCGTTGCTAGGAAGCGGATTGATGATCTTCAAAATCAAGAATTGCCAAATCAGCCTGTAACCAACATATTGGATGTTACTGGGTCTTCTTCCGGGGCGAATTTCAAACCCAAGTCTGTAGATTCTCTGGGCAGGATATCTGGCAATTATGAGTTGGTATTTGATACTGGGGTTTATGCAGGATCTGCTTGGGGGTTTGATCGTTTGCGTTGGATTGATGATAGGATTCGTGATTTGCCAGAAGATCTTACCAAGGGCAAATTCAACTCCCAGGATTCTACTGGTTTTGCGGACGTGACCAGAATTGGTTCTGTCAAGCAGAATATTCAGGTTATCAATGAGAATTCCCAGGTGTTGTCTTCGGACCGATCTCTAATTCAGCTGTATCATTATCCAATTACGGCGGTAAGCAGGGTATTTAATCAAACCACTGGTGAGCGGTATATCGTTACCAACCAGAATCCTGATGGTGGAACACAGAACGTTACTGGGCGTATTAAGATATCAGGATCTACGCTGCCGGCACTCTCCGACATCCTTCAGGTAGATTATGTTTGGGTTTTTGATTACGATCCAAATTGGGATTTTGATAATAGGGTTACCTCAGACAATATTCGTTCTGCTGTAGATAGTCTTGATTGGGGGTACTCTAATAATGTGCATCGCGAAGAGGTTGTAGTTGAACTGGACGGCTCTCAAAGGGTTTTGGAAGTTACACACCCAGTCAATGCCGTTGTGTCTGTTAATATATTTGAAGCGGAAACAGGCGCAATCGTTACGTTGGTTTCTGGCCATTTGGCCGTTGCTGTAAGCTCTAAAGTTACCAATGTAATTTCTATTGTTAGAGGAACCGATTCCGCCGAATTATACAATACTGGCGCTGATAACGGAAGCTTTAGCGGATATACCATCTTTTTCCCCACAGACTCTATTGCCCAAGTAGGCGATGTGGTAAATGTACGCTACAATGCAGTGGATAAATTCACTCAAAGCGGGGTAAGCGGTTCTTTTAGCGATGTTATTATAACCCTTCCGGCGGCTACGGATGTAGCGGCAGGAACCATTGTTGAAGTGAATTACTTAGCTGATATTCGTCAGTTAGTACCCGCAACGACTTTGACTAATCTTCCGGTTTTACGGGATCGAAATGGGTTTAGGAATTCTGTCTTGGCTGGATTTGGTACCCAGCCAACCACGCATATTTATACCATTGTTCCGTCTCCCGTTTATGACACAACACCTCCTATTTTGCGTAATTTACGCTTAGCACCCTCTAGACTAAAACTTAGTATTGCGGGAACCATTTCTCCTGGGGTTCTTACCTTGGCTGGCAGAACCATCACTGGAGTTTTCAATGGCGTATTTACGGCTACGGCTAATGGATTAACTCACGACCTATCATCAATGATACGGACCGCTCTAGGCCTAACATCTAACCAATCTATACCCTCTAATGTTGAAGTTGTGAGGTTGGTTTCTTTTGAAAAAGTACAGGCATCTGGTACTGACGTGATAGCTGTGGAGCAGGAATATGATGTTTTTGGGTACGAGATTCATAATAATGACTTTGTAAAACAAGAGGCCATTGAGCTGGTTACCTTGTCTAGCACTCAAATCAGATTACCTAGCACTTTAACTAACAATACTTATTTGCCAGTTATAGGAGATAAGTTCAGAGTTACGTTTTATATTTCCAGAACCAATGATACGGAAAATGTTCCGTTTTCCAAGTCCGGAACTTTGTCAACGCAGAAAATCTTTGCATTTGTGGATTCCATTTCCATTTCTTCTGGGTTTACATCTGGATCTTCGCTTTCGGCTACCCTTACCATAGTTCCGCAAAACCAGCCTGTACAAGGATCCAGGTATACGGTTTATTATGATTACCTAGCTCCCAAACCGAATGAAAGAATTTCTATCAGATATAATAAGAATCAGGTGATTACTGATAATACATTTGCTATTGAACGAACTAGGCCTATAGGCGCGGATGTATTGGTTAAGGCCGCGTATCCAATATTAGTGAATATTACTCTGGCTATTGTGGTGGATCGTGGATTTGAATCTTCTTCTTTGGTAGTGGCGCAGAACGTAGTTGATGCGGTAACCAATTCACTTAATTCTGTTAATCTTGGGACTACAATTAATGAGTCTGATTTTATCAATGTTTCTTATGGGGTATCTGGGGTTAATAGGGTACGATCATTAAGATTCAATAAAGACGGAGAAGCGGGGAGGGTTCTAAGTATTACAGCAGATTCTAATCAGTATATTCAAGCAAACGATGTTGTTGTTCAAGTAGAAGAGCGCTAATGGCAAATCTTAGAATTATTGACATAAACGCAGCTGACTCCAGAACTATAAAGGCAAAGTTTTCGGCTGATTTAGCTGAGGATCTAACAGGATCTAATGTACAGGTGCTTTCTGAGGTACCCAATGTGCCCGATATTACCGTACTTTCCGTCAGTGTTGTTGATGATATTTTGATAATATACACTCTTCCACACACACCATATGCTAGATATAAGGTTCTGTTTGTTTCGACGAACTCTATTCGTTTCCGTAGCAAAGATGAACGCTCCTTTTTAATGGAGGATGGCAAGGCCAACACCATCAAGATGTTGGGGGCGGAGAATGATTATAATCCAACCAGAGATAACTTTGTCAAATATCTTGGTGGGCAGCAGAGCGTTTATGATCTTTCTAGAGAAACACTGGTTCGTGTTATTCTAAACGAAACCTCAGATTTATTGAACAGATCTAGGGCGGATATTCGGCAATCAAAATCCGCTAATTATCTAGAGGTTTTGATTAAAGACGAGAGGAAAACCAGGCGGTTTGGGCCTTGGGATCGTCTTAATCAGGAAGGTGCATTCGAGGTTTTACGAGTGGGTGCCGTACCTACTGATGAAACGTTGGAAGGTGTTATCTCGTTTACTTCTTTTCCTCGTGATCCTGTTACCTTGCAACAGGCGGTTATTACCAGAGAAGATTTAGTACTAGGAATCGGTTCGGGAACTTACGATGACCTGATTCTTACTCTGAACAGAAAGCCTGTTACCAAGCTGATTAGTGTAAATATTCTATATTCTGATGGGTCCTCTTTTGTTTATGACATACCATCCTTTGGGTATCAAATACAGGACCCCAAGTACGATACGGGGTTTGGTAGAAGACTGATCACGCTAGAAGATAACCAGATAAAACTTTCTGACAATCTAAAAGAAGATCCTGCATTTGTCCTGCCCGGGGGAGAAGACATTATCAGGGTATCCTATGAATACAAGTCTTTGGGGCGTATTATTGATGAAGACTCTGTTGAGGTAATAGAGGTGGTGCCGGTGGTGCGAGCCCCTGCCCCTGCACTCAGCACTGTGTTTTCATTGGAGAATGCGCCCGTAGTTACCTCCAGTGATAAAATCCCAACCTCTGGTGGGGTGACATTTCTAGATCCATATTCTGTTACTCCGTTTCGCAATACCCATCCAGCGTTTCTTTATGAGGTTCCGTATCGGGGTGGTAATGGTACTCCGGGCAGAGCTGGAGAATATTGTATTGATTATGAAACAGGTAGGGTATTTGTTTATGGAGCTGTTATTAATGACGGTACCGGTGATTTCCCACCAGCCATGAGTTATTATTACCGGAAGACCTACGCCCCCAGATTAGACTATACATATGTTCCAGAATACAGGGATGTTGTTGCTTCCCCTCTGCGAGAGTTGATTGGCAAGACAGCCAAGATCAATTATTTGTATGAACAGACCTTCGTACCAGGAACAGATTACGAGGCCAACGTCCATGTTGAGGCTCTGAATGAAAGGGTGGAGAATCGTATTGCATCCCTGGATTCGGTTTATGCTTTACATTCTCCGGTAACTGACGTTTTCCGTATTTTTAATGAATCCACTGGCGAAATATATCCTATCAGAAGGTTTAATGATTATAGGATATTTTTTGATGCTAGAAACCCGCCCAGGATTAGAGACGCCACCAGGGAACGGGCTTCATTTAGTACAGTTTTAAACGAATCATTAATCTTAGAGCAAGAGCTTACCAATGTTTTGGGGACTAGGGTTTTCAAAATAAGATTGCTAAACCAAAACATTATTAACTCTACCGAAGATGGGATTGGGTCTTCTTTTAACTCTAGCGTTGGGTTTAGTCAAACTGATGTTTTTACCCAGGAAATATATTATGATGCGCAGGAGCTATCAGAAACGGTAAATATAAACCGCCTTATTGTGGGGCAATATCAGATCAATTACCGGGTGGGATTGATTTATGTTGGTGTAACCCCAGGGCAAGATCTTAGTATTGGTACCGTTTCTTACAAGAAACCGGTAGTTAGCCCTAATAATTCTCATGTAATTTCAGTGTCTAGTGTATATAACTCTTTGAGTGCGAATTTTGGGGCCTCCAAAACCCTGGATTATGTTTCTTTTGGAGAGGGCGCAATTACTCCCACTGTAACATTGTTGGATTTCTCTGATGAACGCTATACCAACGAAGATGTCACAGATCCTTACATTTTCGACAACAACACCATTACAGTAACCGATGATATCAAGGATGTTCGTGGAGTATATGATGCGTATGATTTGAATAACGCTGTTACGCCCACCAATTTTGCTGAATCCTGTACTTGGTCTGCTAATGTGATTACATTGGACACGATTGGGGTGGAAAAAACGGTACGCACTACGGTTGGAGGTGGCCTAATAGTTACGGTTCCCACGATTTCTCCGGGCATTGTTATTGGGGGTGTTTATAGTGGAATCAGGGTATCGGATCAGGCGCAGCTAATTGATGGATATCAAACTTTTCTTGGTAACCAGATTTTCCTTTCTGGAACCTGTGGGGCGGTGGTTGGCGATATTCTTGATGTCAGATATTCCGTGGTATTAAACGCGGGCTCCACTCCGGTAGTGGATTATAACCGTGGAGACTTCTTTGTAGATTATTCATATTTGTTGGATGAGATATTAATTTCCTATGAATGGGGAGATAATGTAATTGACTTTAGACAGTCTAATGTACTAGAAGAGAACGATACATATTATGTAACATATACTATTGGGGCGCTTAGGCGTTCATTGTTAGAAAATTTTGGATCTTTAGTACAGGTAGAAGAGTTACAGGTTTTTGATGAGGAACTAGATAGGGAAACTTATAGGGATATTTTGCAGGGTGCCCTACAAACATTTACCAAAGGTCCTACTATCCCTGCAATGACACAGTTAATTTCTAGTGTTACTCAAATTGACCCCAGGATAGTGGAAGCAACCTTCTGGTCTTTGGGCGTTAGTTATTTTGCTAAGCTAATTTCTGAGGTTTATGGGGACGCTTACCTAACCGTTGGGTCTTTTGATCAGGGTCTGGCCGTAAGAGCATCGGGGGATGGCGTTACCCTCCCCATTTCCAACAACCTCAGGCTGGAAGAAGGTACCCTGGAGCTGTGTGTTATTACCGATTGGAATGGGCTGGACAATGACTCTACATTGACCTTTGAGCTGTATAAGGATGGGTACGCATTGGCAGATACCAATGTGTATATAGGGGCATCCTCATTTAATCCAGAAATTGTTAATGGTACTTTCTCTCTGAACAAAACCGATTCCCCTTCCCCAGAAGGTTTGCCAGCTTTGATTTTCACCAGAACTGGAATTTTCATCTATTATGATTCAGACAATGCCCAATGGAAGATTTTGGCGAAGGATGTACCTGGGGTTACTGGACCGGTATACTCTGGCAGTATTACAACGTCTGGTGATTTTTATGATGTGAAGTTCATTCCAGGATTAGGAGAGCTTACAGACGTACTACGATCTGGTATTAAATCATTAGATTTTGAATTCCACTTAGATGCATTAGACCTTGCCAGCCCAGATGGGTATTCCACTGGAGATGGTTATGTACCGGGGTTCTCGTTTGATGGCATTCAGTTAATGTCTGACGATCGCCATTATTTGTTTGATTTTGGCAAGAACGAGAACCAGAACCGTTTTTCACTATACAAAGATGGCCGTGGGTATCTGGTCTTTGAAGTGTGGGATAAGGGTGGGTTTGGACCGTTACAGCCTGAACGCCGGTCTGTTTATCAAGTTTCTGCGGATATCCAAGATTGGGAAGCGGGACGAGAGCACAATATAGGCATTTCGTGGATTTTGAGTTCCTCAGATCGGCGGGATGAAATGCATCTATACGTGGATGGGTTTGAAACCCCTAATCTAGCCCGGTATGGCAATGTTCCCGCGATAGCAACTACAGAGAGGTTTAGAACCGTAGTGCCAGAACAGGTGGTTGGTGTCGTTACTGCTGATTCAATTGCAGGTAATGATCTGGTCACTACTCAGGGATCTACTGTGGTTCGGTCCAGTACAATAGATTTTGGAGCTAGGGGTATTGTTCCAGGAAACCAAATAGAAATCCTAGAGCTGGGATTTACTCTTTATGCAATTATAGGTGTCTCTGGCAATGAGCTGACCCTATCCTCCGCAATGCCAGCTTCTCTGAATGATGCGCGTTTTAGCGTTAATCCCGTTTCTTTTGTTGTGAATACAGAAGTAGATGTGTATACTAATATTGGTGTCTTTGTTCTCAGAGGAGCGGTAGAGACCGAAATCCCAGGAACCAGAGCGGAAATTCCGTCATATTCCATAGATAGGAACGCATTAAACCAGCGTATTTTGAAGGTTTTGGGGAATGTAAATGCCGGTGATACTATCTTGATAAAGACCTTTGGATTGAACCACAGACGTTGTAGGGATACGGTATATCTGTGGAGCGAAAATTCATTATTAAGGACAGGATTGCCGCCGCCGATTAATCTTGATGATGTAATTATCAAGACTATAATTTTACCACTAGAACCAATTGGCCCTGGTAATTCCACCTTGATATTAGGTGTTTTCTATGCTTCATTAGACGGGTATGCGCAGCCTTCCTCTCCTTTGGAAGGGCGTATATTAGAAGTGAGAGTTACTGGCGGAAATGTTGACTTTACTACTCCGGTGACTGTAACCTTGGGCGGAGCATCGACTGGTGGTGTTACCGAAACCTTAACTTTTACCTTTCCTGGTAAAAAATCAACGCTTTTCAAATGGCAAACAATTGATTCTATTGATGTGGTGGTTAGGCCCATTGTCACAACCAAAGATTCTGTGGGGGTGGAGATAAAGGAGGCGTGGTCAATAACCGAGCCTAATGGAAACAATATCTACCCAGTTATTAGATTTGCTTATAGAACCCAGGCTGGGTTAAATTTGGAGAGCGATGGCTCTGATGTTGTAAGTGATGCGTTAGGGTATTTCCCGGCTTCTGAAGTGGGTAATTTGTTCCAGATTATAACCCCGGCACCTGTGGCGGGCATTTATTCTATTGAAGAACGGATTGATAATACGACTATTCGGTTGGACCGAGCGGTGGGCGCTCCATTTACAGGGGGCACTTATGGATCCTTTAATATTTCCATTGGCAGATCTGGCTTCCAGAATGGTTTCTTCTTCCTAGAGACCGCCGGCTTTACCAACATACCGTTTACTGTGCCTCCAGGGTGGTACGAAATTGATTATGCCTCTTATCTAGAAGTTCCTTTTGATTCCCTGACTACAGAAATGGGAATCATTGGAAATGATATTACTTTGCAAAAACCCGCAAAAGCAGTAATCGATGAGTTTAGAATCCTAAATAAGCAGTTAACTGATACCAGGATAGGGGAAAGTATTTCTGCAAATGAGGAGTCTATAACCACCGGAGCTACGAAGATATCGCCATTTGTAAAGAACCAGGATACGTTGGCGCTGTTCCACTTTGAGGAATTGCCTCCTGTGAATGATACTGATGTGTATAAGTTTGCGCACAAGGAATACATACAATCAGGGGACTCTGTAAATGCTAGATTTGGGCACTCCATAGTTATCAGGGACAGGGGATTAGTATTCGACAACGGAGGCAAACTAGACACTTCTAACGAAGGGTTGGTGGAGTTCTGGATTTCTCCTAGGTTTGACACGTACAACGATCCGAACATTCGAGTGTATTTTGATGCTGCCGCCAATGTAGTTGAAGAGGTTGTTTCTATTACCAAGGGTAGGGTTCAGGTTTCTGGCAGAGCTTCTTCTGTGGTTTATGTTCGGTTGGTTGGTGATACCAATTTACAGGGTCAGGAATATTTCAATGGTGGTTCAATTGATTCTGATGGACGGACATTATTACTGAATACCCCGTTACCATTCCAAAACACTCCAGTAAAGGTAGCATATATACCTACAGGGGTAATAGGGGACAGGTTAACGATAGCGAAGGATCGTGAAGGATTCATAGTATTCACGGTAACAGCGGGTGGTAATGAGTACATGGCGAGGCAGCCGGTATTTTGGCCCCGGGACACATGGCACCGGATCCGGGCATCCTTTAAGTTCAACCGCGCTGACAACCGGGATGAGATTCGGTTATTTATTGATGGTGAAGAACGAGGGGTCTTATTATTCGGGGCAAATGACATTTTATTTGGTCAAGGATTAATCTGGGGGCAGGCCGCGGTTGGAGGGGTTACCTCCCAATATTTGCAGACTGATATAAACTTTACTGATGTAGTACAACAGTTTTCATTAGGTCAGGATTATGCTGGTAATTTTGGAGCGGAGGCTAGATTTGACAATCTGAAGATATCCAACCGTGCGATTGAGCCACTAGTCATTTCTGGGCAACCTAGGGATGTATATTGGAACACAAACACTGACTTTATTTACCCATCCATTGAGGATGCGTTTACTACGTTCTTATTTGACTTCAATCAATTGATAGAAAAAACCGAAGATTTTGCGGTTATTAGGGATCCTGCCTTTGGTGTTTTCAACTTTGATATCGATATAATAGACTCTTTTGACATTATTACAGGAGATGCGCGAGTCAAGACCGTAATGGAAGCTTTGATCAATGCTCTAAAGCCAGCTGTTTCTAAAGTTGGTATAAAATATGTGAAGTGAAACCTATGACCATTAGAAAACCCACCTCTTATATTCAAAATCGTTGGTATGATGGCCAAAGAGCCGATCAGGTTGATATGACCGTGGAACAGGATCGGAATGTTGGCTATGATTCTTCGATTATTCAGAATCATTTTGGTTCTGGCGTTCTATCAGCTTCCCCTATCCAAGCCACCATTTTCGACACTGATAATCTGTTCCCGGATCAGGTTGCTTTAATTGTATCCAATGATTTTGATGGTACTGGATTACGGCCACTAGCCCAACCTTCTGATGCGACCTTAGGGAACCAGCTAGAGGTAGAGCTAACGGATTCAGACCCAGTTTTGAATGGGGACACTACAGTAGGCGGACGATTATCAACTAAGATTTTCATTGTTGGTCTAGATTTCCAGGGAAATCTTCAATATGATAGGTTTTATTTCTATAAGAAAGAGAAGCAGGTAACCAAGAAGCATTATGCGTTAGTGTTGGCTGTGTTCTTTAATGATTTCTATGGGTCCAATGCCTGTTCTAGGAGATTGGGTGGCCGAGTTATTATCAGGGAAACTCTAAGTTTCCAGCTTTCTCGTGATGGTATGATGATTTCCCAGGATGTTGAGCCCAATATATTCTTCCGGGATTTCAAGAATAACGCTGGTTTAACCCTATCCCAGACCATTCAGGCTGGTATTGGGTTGGAGTACAGCGTAGACGCTTTGAACATCAATACCACGGTAAAGCGTAATTTTGAGTTCGTGCCAGGGGATGTGGTAACTAGGGCAGCTCAGAAGTTCTTAGCCAATAATAATAATATACAAAAAATCACTCTACTTTTGGGAGCTTATCGAAACTCTGGCTTGCCCATAGAGGATCAGTTTAATTGGAGTGGAGAGCTGGTTGTTAGTTTTTACGAGTTGCAAAGCTCAGTTTCCTGTCCTACTGATTTGGTCCCAGAGTTAGCGATTGAGTTTGAACCCAATCCCAACCCAATTACTCAATTTAGCATTGAGCAGAGTACCCTAAAGGATTATGGCTATATTCTAACGGATGTTTTACAGCCTGTGGATTTTGTGTTTAATGCTTCAGTCTTGGGCAATGCAGCCAATCCTAGATTGGTACCTGGCAAGCACTATGCTATTTCTATTGGCAGAGCGGGAGATGCCAGTGTGGGAACAGTATTTACCGGTATAGGTAATTCACAATCTACAGATGATCGTTTTACCATATTTACCGGAGAATGGACTGATGTACCGGAAGAAGATATGTGGTATCAGGTATGGTCTGATACTGCTAAGGTTTCTGATGGGTTTGCCTATGATTATGGTAATGGGATGCAGATCACCAAGACCGATGTTAACGTCCTGGGAGCGGTAGTAGATTATTCTTTTGATCAAAATCCTTTTGTTAGTACTGGTGAAGATACCCTAAACACAGCTGTTGTAGAGGCCATTGCAGTACAGTCTCAGCAAGAGCAGGATGAAAGGACTGGAAATCCGGTATATGCTCGTCAGCAATTCGAGCCCTCTTTCAGCTTTGTTACCAATACCACTTTAAGTACTCTTAGAGCTTCTTCTGAGCCTTTGGTTATTGGGTGTGCTCGTGATACTAACCCCAAATCTAATAATACTATTTCTGGGACTCAACAATTCCCAGGATTAGCTAGTGGTAATATATTCAGTATCATTAATCCCGATGTAGATTTATTGGCCCAGCAATTAGTTGGCTCTAAACTAATACCATCTGATATTTGTCTAGGAACGGGTTATAAGATTGTCAAAGTTAGGACATGTACTGATGGGTATGGGGATGTTAACGGGGATGGTGATATTGATGTTGATGACTTGGTGAGGGCTGTACAATTAGTAGGTCAATCACTAGAGCTGGACACAACCCAAGAGCTTATTAGAGATGGTTACATTGGAACTTTAGAGTTGATTAGGGCGGACGTTGATGGGGACGGGTATATTACATCCAATGATATTGATTTGATTTCAGAATATATAGCTAGAAATATAAACTCATTCCCCGTAGGGTCTTCTTTTACCCACATAGAAATAGAGGTACAAAACATATCGGGACGTTATGATGGGTATTATGACTGTGGTGATGGGTACATTCGTTTAGGTCCATCCAACATAGTTAACCCAGGTGATTTGACTCAGGCTGAGCTAGAGTACTATGGGTTTAATTCCCTACCTATCCTGGAAACGGACCCGATATTTACTGTAGTTCCCTTTGTACCGGTAACATATACAGTACAGTCTTTACCGTTCTGGCAAGATTATTTGCTACAATTTAGCTCTGAAGCCAGGTTAGTTCCTTGTACATTTACGTACCTTACGGATCCTTCCAACTATTTTGATGAATCCACTGGGCTGTGTTTATCTCAAGAAATGTCGGTATGTCAAGAAGTGGCCGAACTAGGGGGATCTTGTAATCCTGGAAGAAACGATTTCTTCATTCCTGATAACCTAATCATGGGCAAGGGCCAAATTCTCACTAAGGATGGTTCTTTCTTTAGGCAGGATTTTGAGGTGCATACGGTTACTTTAGAATTACCTTCTGGAGTACTGTTCGAACATGCTGTGATGAATGTTTTTGAGAAGCTATTAGTGGACTCTGG
>Ga0265297_10004061_pt1 | contig 24788 bp, 19 predicted proteins | sample Munlanlwell13791_FD_192502 | JGI IMG/M metagenome (GOLD analysis project Ga0265297, IMG submission 192502) | Leachate microbial communities from a municipal landfill in Southern Ontario, Canada - Leachate well 137-91 | ecosystem: Engineered > Solid waste > Landfill > Unclassified | place... | reverse complement strand
AGGAACTCGCGGCGTGTGGGTTGAGAGGAGGGTGATTCAGTTTTCATGGCAGTGGACTGTCTGGTTCCGGTCCGCGATTGCGGCGGGAATGTTGGTTGCATGTTGAACCTTGGGAATTCGGTCATGGTTTCGCACTTTGTTTGGAGGCTGGTTGCTGGGTATTGAGGGAAGCTTTGATTTTTCGAACTGCAAGTTCTGCTTCGGCGCGGACGGCGGTGTCCGACACCAGGGGGGTGGCGAGCTTGAGCGCGTCTGGATGGGCAACGCCGGCAAGGGCGCCGAGGATCAACTTGCGGTCGTCGGCGTTGCGCGCGACGCCCAGCAACTGCCGGTAGCGATCGATCAACGCCGCGTCCGGCTTTGCATTCAGATCACCCGCCAGACGCACCAGCCCGCGCAGCGCGAGCGTGCGAAGCGTGTCGGTCTCCGGTTGACGGCACACCGACAACAACATCTCCCAAGAGCCAGCATCGGGCCACGTTGCCAGCGAGCGCACCGCCGCCGCACGAATGAGCGGCTCCTTGTCCGCGCAGGCGGCCTTCAACGCGGCCAACGCCTTCGCATCGCCTGCGCTCGGCAACAGACGCAACAGCGAGCAGCGACCCTCAATGCCGGGGCACTTTGCCATCCTCGCCATGACCACGTCTGTACGCCGCCCCGCGTCGGCTATCCTCTGCATGGTGCGCACCGCCGCGCTCTCGGCGTCGGAACGGGCGTCGTCGACGCTCATGCCCGCCAAGCGTTCAAGCACCGCCGGCAGGTCGTTCGCCGTGGCGAGTTTTCCAATCGCCTGAAACGCGGCCTGCACCGTCGTCACATCGGAACTGCTGGTTTCGGCCAACAACGCTGGCACCGCCACATGGGCGCCGCGCCGCGCCAGCACGGAGCACAGACGGACCTTCGACTCGGCGGGGGATGGTTTCAATTCGGCCACAATCGCCTGATCGGTGGCCGAGCCGCCGCGCAGACTGACCAGAGCCGTCTCGATATCCTGAAGTTCCTCGGCTGTCTTCCCGCCCGGCATGGCTTTCACCAGCAGCGGAACGGCAGAAGCGCCCTCTAGCCGGCCTACCGCCGCGATGGCAGCACGGCGCACGGCGACGTCAGCAGCGGAAACCTGTGTGTTGATGGCAGCGTACACAGCCTTATCTCCCCGGCTCGCAAGCGCCTCGATCATGCACACCTGCTCGCACGGCTGGAGCTTCGGCAGTTCCGCCGCAAATTTCTTGGACGCGTCACGGGACTTCAACGAGCCGATGGCCGCGATTGCCACCGGTTTCAGCTTGGCATCCGAACCGTGAATCGCGTTGAGAATGCGTTGCCCGGCGTTGTCCTTTTCAAGCCGCAGCAGAGCGCCAAACGCTCCGCGGCGAATGTTGTCCGGCTGCGCCGGCTGGAGCAGTTCCTCGCAGATCGCCATCGCGCCCTTGCGGTCACCTGTGGCGGCAAGGGTTTCCGCCACACACAGCGAGGCATCAGCCACGATACGGGCCAAGGCCGGCTTTGCTTCATTGCGCAGCGTCGCGATGGCCGTGCGGGCTGGCTCGTTGGCGATCTTGCCCAAGGCCACAATGGCGGTGCTGGCCACAAGTGCATCGTTGTCGCGCGCCATCTCCGAGAGCGATTTCACCGCTTCCGTGTCGCGCCGGTTGCCCAGCGTGGTGATAATCTGCAAGCGCGCCCGGCCGCTCGCACTGGCCAGGGCCGTGCGAAGAACGCCGTTGACCTTGGCCGACGGATACACGCCGAGCGCCAGACAGGCGATGCCGACAGTCTCTTCGTTCTTCAGCAACTCCGCCAGGGCTGGCAGCGAGGCGTCGGTGCCGATGGCCGCCAGTTGCTGGCAGGCGAACCGGCGGGCCTCAAAGGTGGCTCCTGGCGCAAGCAACTTGATCATGGCGGCTTCGAGTTCGGCGCGCAGCGCGGGCGTGGCGGCCGAGTCGCGGAGCAGTTGCTCGAACTTCCGCAGCGGTTCGACACTCTGGCCGGATTCGTATTTCGCGGCGGCGTCTATGAGGGGAGACAGGTCGGCGGCTTGCAGCGGCAACGCCAGCGCGATGCCGAAAGCGGCCAAGAGGACGGAGGTTCGGGACTTCATGATGTGTTCCTTTCCAAAAGCTCAGCGGCTAGACCAACCACGGCGTGCGCGGTTCACGTTGTCGCATGCGGTTGGCTTCTTCGCAATCGAAGCTTTCCTTCACCGGATCCCAACGCAGTTTCCGGCCGAGACGCAGCCCGATGTTCATCGCCTGGCAGATGGTCTGGGAGCGATGGGCCGCCTCCGGATGACAAATGGTCGGGCGGCGGCTGCGGATGGAATCGAGCAGATTGCGGACGTGGTCGCAGGCGTTGCCATAACCGGCGCCGGTGGTGCCGCGCAGGTTGAGAATGGATTTCGGTTCGGCCGTGACCTCGTTGGTGTCGTCGTCCACCTGAATCCAGCCCTCGTCGCCAATGTAGCGAATGTAGCGGTCCTTGAAAGTCTTCCGCGAATACATGACGCACTTGATGCCGTCCGCGTAGCGGCAATGAACCTCCGCCGTGACAGGCGTCTCGCTCATGTATTTCACCGGGTCGGGCCATGTGCATTCGCCGTCGAACTCTATCGGACCGGTGTGGTCGCGACCCAGTGCCCACTGCATCTGGTCGGTGTAATGGCAGCCCATGCCAATGATTGGGCCTTCGCCCGTGTCCCAGAAATAATTCCAACCGTTGACACGCTCAGGCACAAACGGACGCCATTGCACCGGGCCGAGCCAGGTATCGTAATCCCAACCCGCCGGAACTGGTGTGGCTTTGCCATGCCCGACCGTCGGGCCGGTCCAAACCTGAATCTCCACCGTGTGCAGACGGCCTATGCGGCCCTGCCGGACCATCTCGACGGCAAACCGGTACGAAGAGGTCGAGCGCCGTTGCGTGCCTCCCTGGTAGATCGTGCCATGACGACGGCATGTCTCCACCAGCTTGCGGCCCTCGCTGATGCACATTGAGATCGGCTTTTCGCAATACATGTCCTTGCCGGCGCGTGCCGCGTAGACCGAGGCCGTTGCGTGCCAGCGGTCGCCGGTGGCGATGAACACGGCGTCAATGTCCTTCTGCGCGAGCAATTCCTGGAAGTTCGAGAACATGCGGCAATCCTGGTTGCCGTAGTGCTTGTCGATCATCTCCTTGGCCGACTTCATCCGGTCCTCACGGCAGTCGCTCACCGCAGTGAAGACGATGTCGGGTTGCGCGAGGAAATTAGGCATGACGTGGCGCGCGCGGCCACCGATGCCGATGTTGGCGAAGACGATGCGGTTGCTGGGCGCAACGGTGCCGTTGAGGCCCAGCGCGGAGGCCGGAACCAGCAGCGGCGCCGTCAGGGTCGTGGCGGTTCGCTGCAAAAACTGACGGCGGTTCATGACATATCCTCCTTACACGCACCACGGAGCGCGCGGCTCGCGCCACGTCATCCGGTTGGCGTCTTCGTCGTTGAACTTTTCCGTGGCCGGATCCCACTTCAGCTTGCGGCCGAGCCGGGCGCTGATGGTCATCGCTTCGACGATGCTTTGTGCACGGTGACCGACTTCGGGATTGCAGTCCGCAGGCCGGCGGCTGCGGATGGAAGCGAGGAAGTTGCCGATGTGGCCGCCCGCGTTGGACCAGCTTACGCCGCCGGCTTTTTTCAGGCTCAGGATGGATTTCGGCTCGGCTGTGACTTCGTCGGTGTCGTCGTCCACCTGGATCCAACCCTCATCGCCGATGTAACGGATGTAGCGATCCTTGAACCCGCCGCGTTGGAAGATGACGCCTTGAATACCGTTGCTGTAGCGGCAGCGGAAGGTGCCGGAGATGGCTGTCTCGCTCATGAACTTCACCGGATCGGGCCAGACGATGTCGGAGGTTTCAAACTCGACTGGGCCGGTGTTGTCAGTGCCGAGTACCCACTGCATCTGGTCAGTATAATGCGTGCCCATGTCGGTGTGCATGCCTTCGCCGGTGTCCCAGAAACACATCCAGCCGTGGCCCTGGACGCGACCGGGGACGTAGGGGCGCCATTGCACCGGGCCGAGCCACATGTCGTAGTTCCAGCCATCCGGCACCGGGGCTGGTTTCTGGTGGGGTACCGTGCTGCCGCACCAAACCTGGCTCTCGACCGTGTGAACGCGCCCGATTTTTCCCTGGAGCACCATGTCACGCGCGAACCGATACGACGCCGTCGAACGGCGCTGGGTGCCGGCCTGATAGATCGTGCCAAGCCGGCGGCAGGTCTCGACGAGCTTGCGGCCCTCCTTGAGGGTGAGGCTGATCGGCTTCTCGCAGTAGACGTCCTTGCCGGCGTGCGCGGCAAACATCGAGGCCGTGGCGTGCCAGCGGTTGCCAGTGGCGATGAGCACGGCGTCAATGTCCTTCTGCGCGAGCAGTTCGCGGAAGTCCGGATAGGCGCGGCAGTCCTTGGTGCCGTAGCGCGTGTCAATCATCTCCTTGGCCGACGCGAGTCGTTCGGCGCGGGCGTCGCTGACGGCCACCCACTGGATTTCGGCAAACGAAAGGAAGTTCGGCAGGATATAGCGCGCGCGATTCCCGATGCCGATGCCGCCAAAGACGATGCGGTTGCTCGGCGCGACGGCCCCGTCGAGGCCAAGGACGCGGCCCGGTACAATGAGCGGCACGGCGGTGAGGGCAGCGCGTTGGAGGAATTGGCGGCGGGAAAGACAGCACGGTTTCGTTTGCTTCATAAGAACCTCATCATTGGATGAGCGGCGAATCATCGTGGCTATCATCATCTTCACGAAGCTGCCTCTTGTAAAGAAATTCGTGATGAACGAACGGCAGGCGCACGCCGGTTTTTTTGAAGTGAGATTTTGGTTGCGACACCGCCCGGATTCGCTTAGACAGAATGCCGCCAATCTCCGGGTTTTCACTTTAGCTCTGAACATTTGGCTCTATCAGTCAGGTATCTCATGTCATCCGAAGCACAAACTCAAATTGTCGAAGGCGTTTTGGAATTTGCCGAGAAGGGTTACGGTTTCCTCCGCAACCCCGCCAAGGCGTTTCAACCGAATCCGCTGGATCCATTCGTGTCCGCCGACACGATCCGCCAGTTTCGCCTGCGCGAAGGACTGGTCGTCCGCGGTCAGCCCGGCCAACCCGATCGCGGCCGCGGTCGCAACAGCCCGCCGTTGGCCAAGATCGAAACCGTGAGCGGCATGGCGCTGGAGAAGTGGGTCGAGGTGAAGTCGTTCGACAAACTCACGCCGATCAACCCGAAGGAACGATTCGTTTTTGAAACCACGCCCGACATCATCACGATGCGCGTGGTGGATTTGCTGACGCCCATCGGCAAAGGCCAGCGTGCGCTCATCGTCTCGCCGCCGCGCTCCGGCAAAACGACGCTGCTCCAGCAGATGGCGGCCGCGATTACCAAGAACCATCCGGAGACCTACCTCATCGTGCTGCTCATTGATGAGCGGCCTGAGGAAGTCACCGATTGGCGCCGTACCGTCAAAGGCGAGGTGATCGCATCCTCCAACGACATGCCGCTGGAGAATCACGTGCGCGTCAGCCGGCTCGCGGCTGAGATGGCCAAGCGCCGCGTCGAGATGGGACAGGACGTGTTCATGGTGCTTGATTCCATCACCCGCATGGGCCGCGCGTTCAACTCCGTCACCGGTACCAGCGGGCGCACAATGACCGGCGGTCTCGACAGCCGCGCTCTGGAAATTCCGAAGCGCATTTTCGGCGCCGCGCGCAAAGCAGAGGAAGGCGGCAGTCTCACCACCGTCGCCAGCGCGCTCATTGAGACCGGCTCGCGCATGGACGAGTTCATCTTCCAGGAGTTCAAAGGCACCGGCAACATGGAGTTGGTGCTCAACCGCAAGGTCGCTGAGCAACGCATCTGGCCCGCGATGGACATCGGCCAGAGTGGCACGCGGCGCGAGGAACTGCTCATTCCGCCCGCCGACTTGGAGAGGATCGCCCTCCTGCGCCGCGGGATCGTTGACATGGCGCCTGAGGCAGCGATGGGCGGCCTCGTCAACGCTCTGAGCAAGACCAAGTCCAACAAGGAATTCCTGACGCAACTCGGTCGCAGCTCCGGCTTGCGTTTGTAAGAGCGTCAGAGAATCGGACTGCAGGCTGCGGGGAAGCTGGTCTCTCTCACGATCCCCATTTCTTCAGCGCTGGTCGAGCGCCTTCAAAATGGCGTCGGCCACGGCTTCCCCTTGGAGTGTCTTGCCCTTGCCATTGTAATGAACGTTGCCTTTGCTCGCGGTCAGTTTCTCGATGTCGCCGACGACCAGACCGTAGAGGTCGTTGATCGGGATGCCGGCTTCCTTCATCACTTTTCCGGCAATCGCGTTGCGCGCCAGCGCCGTGGCGTTTCCCTTTTCATCCAGTGCCACGCCTTTCTGGCTGGACGGGACGGGCGTCGTGTTCGCCCAGATTAGTTTCGCGTGCGGAGCCAGTTCGCGCAGTTTCTTGACGTAATCACGCAGGCTCGACTCGTAGTCCTGGCCGGTCACGTGACCGCCGTGCAGGCCGTTGTTGAAGTGGATGACCGCGTGCCGGTAACCCTCGATTGCATAGGTCGTTTCCTTCAACCATCCGGGATCGGAGATCGCCTTGGACGTGGCCAGCGCGTCCACATTGGCCTTGCCCTTGAGCCGTTCCTTGACCACGCTGCCGTAACCGACTGAAATCGAGTCACCGATCAACAGGACGCGCGGCAGTTTCAGATCGTTGGTGTTTTCCCATCTGAGGTTGCACCACTCGATGGTCTCTCGCCGGACGGCGGTCTGGCTGTTTGCGGCCGCAATCCCTCCAAGGACGGCGGCGGCCAGAAAGATTCGCACAATGGATATTCTCATTTTGTCTCCTCTATTCGATAAGCGGCGATGCCGGCTGTGTCTGTGGGACCCGTGAATCCCGGCCCGCCGGCGGCCACGTAGCCATGGCTCGCGCCGCCAGCGTCGGGACTGACCCAGAAGGAGTAGAGCGAGCCGTTCTTCAAGTGGAACCGGAACCTCACCGGTCGGCCCGCGAGCTTCGACAGGTCGCGCCCGCCACGCCAACTCACGGGCAGTAACGTCTTGTCGCCGTGGATCGGCTCGCAGTTTGCCCGCGTGAATGGCGCGATCGGCTCGCCACGTTCATCGATAGCTTCCACGCGGAGTTCACCTTTGGGCGCGGCGAGGTTGACGAAGAGACGGTTGCCGCTGAAGCGCACGCGGCGCGTCGTCAGTGTGGCCCCGGCGTCGCCGGCATCCATTGAGGCGAAGCCGTCACGGCGCAGAATTGCCAGACCAGTGCTCGCGCCGGCGTCGTGAAAGTTGCAGCCGGGAAAACCTTTTCCAGCCCGGCCGCTGACGTAGAAGTAGAGCTTCTCTCCAACGACCAAACAGCAGCCGCCGACGCTCTGCACGTTACCCCAGTTCCAGTCACCCATTTTCTCCGACACCGGACAGAACGGTCGCCGATCGGGACGGTTCCAATGAAATCCATCACGGCTGAAGCCGACGCAAATGGAATTCTGCTTCGGCCGGCCGAGTTGATTGAGTTCGATGGCCTTCGACGTCTGCTTCGCACCGCGATAGTCGCCACGCCAGACGCTGAACAGCCCGACCAGCACGCTCTCGTAGGCCGCGCAGTCGAGATTGTAGAGCTGCGGCTGTGTGAGCAGATCGTCGCGTTTCCAATCGGCGTTGTCGGAGGCCACCCAGACGACCGGCTCCTTCTTTTCTGAAACCTGCGGCGTGAAATTGAAGAAGTCCGTCGTCTCCCAATAGTGCCGGCTGCGGCCACGCTTGGAGCCGCTGCGAATGCTGAACACCCACCGCTCACGAAATGGATTGTAGAAGAACGAGCTGCGGTCGCCGGTCTTGGAGCCGTCGCCCGCCTTGGTCCAGTGGATGCCGTCAGCCGACCGGAACAACGATAACATCCCGCCGCCGGCATAGACCGCCATCTTGAACCGCTGCTGCGGGTCCGTTGCGTTGTGATCGAGCCAGACCGTGTTGGAATCGCGCCCGCCTTTGAGAACGATGTTGGTGTCCGGCACCACGTCGAGTTTCGGCTTCTCCCAACGGATGCCGTCCTTCGATGTCGCGCAGCAGGTCTGGCCGCCACCGTGGCCCGCGTAATACCACATCTTGAACAGCTTGTCCTTCGCATCGAACCACACGCCATCGCTGAACGGCATCACCGCCGGCCCGCGTCCCGCAGATTCCCACGGCTGGTCCGGTTTCAGAATCGGGCTGGCGGAGTGATATTCGGGCGCGTGAAACGTCCGCTTCAGCGTCGTGTTCTCGACGAGGAAATCGTCCACGAACAACTGCCGCCCCACGTCAATCGGGATGACTGCCGGAGGCGACGCGAGGTAAGGCGGCGTGATCGGGTTCTCAGGAAAATCCGCCAGCCGCGGCGGCCATTCCACCGGCAGCGTGATGCCGTTGTAGAGGGTTTCTGCCGACGCTGTGCCCGCCATGCCGATGGCGACGAGCCAACCCATCCACCTGCGCGTTCTCATGCTCAATCCTCCTCGGTTCTCGCGCCGCGAGGTGAGCGTGGTGGTTTACCACTTCACCTGCACAACGCGTTTCTTGCCAAACCTGTCCACGTAGAAAAGTTGTTTGTGCTGGCTGCCGTATTCGTGGACGAGCTTGGTGATCTTCACATCGAAGCAACAATACTCGGCGATCTCCATCAACCTGCCCTCCTTCCACCATTGGAGGGCCTCCAGACCGTCGGCGATCTTCCCGCAGCCGAGCGTGCCGGTCGCAAACGCGTCGAGCGGCAGCTTGCGTCCGACGACCTTCTCCAGTTCCACCAGCAGGTCCAGTGTAGGCGCTTGCGTCAGGTCCAGCGGCGTGTAGCCCGCCAGCACCTCGTAATCGAAGTTGATGATATTATACCCGACGACGAGATCGGCCCGCAGCAATGCCTTGACCAGGTCGTCGACGTGTTTCTCGTCGAAGATTTCGTAGCTCTGGGTGGCCGTGGAGAAGATGACGCCGATCGACATCTTCATGTCGCGCTTCTTGTCCCATCCACCCACGTCCGCAGCCGACTTCTGCGTCTCAAGGTCGAAATAGACGATGTTCTTGTTCTCAGCCACGACGCCGAGGCTAACGAACCGCCGCGCAACGAGCAAGGAGAACGATGCAACTTAAGTCCAGCACGCTTTGTTCATGGCGAGGAGACCAGCGCGGGCGGGTGGGGCGGGTAGTAGCGCTGGTAGTAGAACGGATAGTGGTAATAGGCGAGTTGGCGCGCGCGCCAGGCGCGCAATGCGGCACGGAGACGGGTGGCCAGCGCCGGTTCGCGCGTGAGCAAGTTGTCCTTTGTGAGTTCGGTCGGGCTGGCTGTCAAGTCGAAGAGCGCCTCCTGGCCGGTAAAGCGGTAGTGGATAAGTTTCCATCGCCCCGCCAGCAGACAGGCGTCGGTGCGGGTGTTGGGGTTTTCGGTGTGGAAGAAAAGCAGCCGTTGGTCCAGTGGCGGTCGGTCGGCGGCGAGGGTGTTGATACCCTGGAAGTTCGAATGCGACGGCCAGCCCATGAGGCCGAGCACGGTCGGGGCGATGTCCACGGCTTGGAACGGGTAATCCTCGGCGCGGGCCTTCAGTCGGTCTGGCGCGTGGATGACGCAGGCGATGTGTATCTCGGGGTCCACCGGGTCGTTGGCGTGCAGGACGCGGCCGCTCTCGTGGAACGCCTCGCCGTGGTCGCCCTGGACAACGATGATGGTGTTGTCCAGTCTGCCCGTGTCGCGCAGGGCGGCGATGAGGCGGCCGAGCTGGCGGTCGCATTCGCGCAGGCTGTTGTAGTAGGCGTTGCGAACCACATCGGTCTTGTCCGCCGGAAATTCCATGAACGAAGTCGGGAAATCCATCGCGCACGGCTGGAAAAAACGCGGGACACTTGGTGGTATGCTGTAGGGGAAGTGAGAGCCTGCGAAATGCATGCCGAGATAGAATGGTTTGCCGCGCGCGGTTTGCTGTCTGATCCAGGTCATGGCGGCGTCGACCGTCTGGGAGTCATCGACGAACCCCACGCCATGCGCTCACTTGATGTCTTCCCAATTCGTCTTGGCGGAGAACGTGTCGTTAGTCTGGCCACCGGTTGCGCAGCTATCTCAAAACACATCCAAGTTGGGCGACTGCAAGAAGTACGCCATGCCTCCCCAGTTCTCGCTCTCCGAGGTGATCAAGGCGGTCGCGTAGCCGGCGGGTTTGAGCAGGTCGTAGATCAGCGTCTTCGGCCAGGGGTCGTCCTTGCGGTAGAAGTGGTGCTGCCGTTGCCGTAACGGGAACAGCGACGATTCGCGGCAGACGCTCGCGTAGTCGGTGTGCGTGCTCTGCGAGTAGGCCCGCGTGAAATGAACGCCCGCACGCGCCAGGGCGTTGAGGTTGGGCATCACCTCCTGCCCATGGTGTTTCAACAGCACGACGTCGTGGCGCAGGGCTTCGATGCACAGGAAAAGAACCGAGGGACGATTGGTGGCCGTGGCCGGCGGCGGTTGCCACCGCACGGAAGCAATCGGTTGCAACTCCTCCGTTCGCAGACACGGCTCGACAGGTTCCAGGTTCAACAATTCCACCGCGCCCGCCGCCAGTGTTGCCGCGGGATTCAGGCGCTGGCTGAGGACTTCCCGCTTCATGCCAACCCGGAGCCATTTCAACTGGAACTCGTTCGAATCGATTTCCATCGCCAGCAACAACCCCGTCCACGCGAGCGTCAGCACCGGCCAGGAATTCCGCCGGAATCGCGGTGACGCCGGCGCGGGCCAACGGTGACGTGCCGTCCAACTCAGGAAGAACGGCAGTGTCACCATGATTGTCACGAACAGCAGCGCGAACGGCCCCACCTGCGAACTTTCAGTGCGCAAAAAGAAAAGCCAGTGCGAATGCGAGAACGCAAACTGGAAGGACTCGAAGTTGGCAAATCGTCCGGACTCCAGCCGGAACGCCCAGCTCGCCAGATACAGGAACGCGAGCACAGCGAACGGAATCGAGAGAACAACAATAACGACTCGTCGCAGCCAGACGGGCCGGTTTACGGTCAACTTCCCGGCGATGGCACAGACAGCCCAGACGCCCCAAGCCGCGGTGTGCCAAAACCACGCGAGGAACAGCAGCGACAGGAACACCAGCAACAGCCCATGCTGATAGATCGTGTCAGAACCGCGTCCCGACAGCACGGATTCCGCCACGAATCCGAAAACCATCAGCGCCAGCGCTGGCAGATTGGGGGAAAGCAGGGCCACGGCGCGACTCAGGAGATTGTCGCGCTTGCAGTTGTTCGTTGTCGGGTTGCTCACGGTCAGTCAACGCATCGGATTGCTTCCTCGTTAGCTGGGAGCGGCGGTTTTCGAGTCGACGCACGGTTCGGCGTGATGACAACGGTGCGGCGGTTCGAAAACCGCCGCTCCCAGTAAGGCTCATGCCTGCGAACCACCAACTATTCGCCGGTAGCGCTTTCCTGCGCCGTCCGCCACGCGTTGCCGCGCGAAACCGCCGACGAGGAGCACGCTGCCGCCGGTCGCCGTTCGACTGACTCACGGCACGGTGAGCTTATCCAACATCAGGTTGACCAGTGAATAGTTCTTGGAGTTCCCGGATTCCACGATGCCGACCACAAGCTCACACTCAAGCTGGAAAGAGGTGGACGGCTCCTGACTTTGACCAGACCGATCTTTCCAAAACGTTATTGTCGCTCGGATGCTTTGCCCCGGTTGAATCGTTATCGTAGATCCATAAACACAATTCTCCGCCTTCTCATTCAATAACTTAACGATATCTGTTGGAGTATAGGATGTGCTGGCAGAGAGGTGTGTCAATCCTTGCATGTCATTGCTCACTGATTGTGGCTGCCATTTATGACCGCTGGAGTCAATCAGTGTTGCACGTATCTGCTGACCATAAATAGAATTTGCCGCCACCAGCAGTGGGCGGGAAAGGTCGCGATTGCTCAATTCAAAAACGCATACCAAACCTTGATTATTAGTATAATTAGAATTCCCTTTAACCCGCCGAATTGTTTTCAATGCAACTCGTAGCGTGTCGAAGTCCTTCGTAACAATGGCATTATTTACTTCTTCGTAACGCCCAGAGGTGCCAGTAACCGTTGCGCCCGCTTGTGAAGTTGAGCCAACGCTTCGGGTCAGAAGCTGTTGAATTTCGCTGGTCTTGGAAAACTTCGTCTTGCCGGCAGCAACGATCTCGGCGGTGTCCGTGGCGACGGCCTTGATGGTTAACACAACTCCGTCATCCAGCGAGGTCACGGTGCCAATCAGGATTGCATCCACACCGGCGAACTGGCCGATCTTCTTTGCGTTCTCCGGGTTGACCAGACCTTCCTCGCTCAGCTTGTGCTCGGCGAGGATGCTCTTGATGTTCGCGCGATCAACCACTGACACCTCGCTTGCGCCAACCATTTCCACCGAAACCTGCTCGGCCAGAAAACGGCCGAGTTCCGTAGGCCTGCCCTGCAAATCAGTGAAATCGAGCGCGGCAACTTTCTTGCGTCCTTTGGCGGCGAGATCTTTTGCCAGCTTGGTTGTGATTGTCTTTATCTCCGAGTCCATGGACTGGGCGTTCGCAGTTGCGGTCGCAAGAAACGCGACCATCGCCACAGCGATTATGCAGCAGGGTTTGAATTTCATAAGACGAGAACTGCCTCCAGCTTCTTTTTCTTCATTTGCTCAACGGCTCGTTCTACAGCCATTGTTTCTGCGCCAGCCTCTGAGAAGCCAACGCCTTTGGCTTCGATGACGACCGCGGCCTTCTCAGCGCCAGTGGCTGGGTCGAAACTCTTCACTGTGAGGCGCAAGCTGGCCGAGAAAGTCTCGGTCGCGCTCGTGTTTCTGGATCTCGCAACCGAAAAGTCTCCAGCGATCACGTTTTTGAAAAAGTCTTTCAGGTGAAGCGTGGTAATGCCGGACCTATCGCCTGTCAAGATCGCGGTAATCTTTCCGTCGCCTGCGAAGGCAGGAAGAATTTTTGTGGTAGTTGTCTTTGGCGGACACGCCGCGACGATTGCCTGAGTAAGTGTCTCTGCCTCCGAGTCCACGGTGCTCGCGTTCCGAGCGATGATGATGCCGTAGTCAGTTCGGGCCGTTTGATCGGCAAGCCAAGGGGAGGGAAAGTAGCGCGCTAACGTTTCGCGCGTGGCTTGTAGCTGCCTTTCAGCTTCTGCTTTCTCCTCTGCCATACGTCTGACCTCAGCCTCTTGCTTGGCGATCACGGCGGCCTTTTCCTCCGCTACACGTTTGGCTTCGATCTCTCGCTTTGCCATCTCGACGACCTTTTCCTCCGCTACACGTTTGGCTTCGATCTCTCGCTTTGCCATCTCGGCTGCCGCCAGTTCTTCCTTATGCCGCACTTCAGCAGCGGCTTTTTCCTGTTTCCGACGTGTCTCGGCAGCAGCAGCCTGTTCCTGCTGTTTCCGCCGCCGCTCATCCTCAAACTGTGCAATCAGCTTCTGCCGCGTGGTCTCGTCTTTCACGGGCTGCAGTTCGCGGCCCGTGTCAGGGTCAAAGCCGGGTGCACCCCAAAGCCGAAACCGATGGCTAGAATCTTCCGAATACCACACCTGCGCGTCGCCCGTGTTGTTGAACCACCGGAGTTTGTTCCACTCGGCGGTGACTTCGTGTTGCTGCACTGAGGCGGCGATGACGCCGCCCGTTTTGTTGCCAATGGCCCAAAGCAACTGATCCATGTGCCGTGGAAAAATGAGCCCCAGCACGAGGAGAGAGAAGAGGAAGATTACGAGGAGCAGGAAATTGCGGATTAGACCAATGATGTGCAGGATATCTTCGCGAAGGCTCGGGAAGACTCTGCCCGCCCGACGCATTGCCCAGTAAATCGGCACCAGCAGCAGAAACCACGCGACAGCGACCAGACCTGCCCAGATGACATACGCAGCGTAGAGCCATCCTGCTTTTGCATGGAATGCGAGACAAGGAACAACCACGATCAGTGGCGCGAATATGGCCACGATGAAGCGGACGCTCCACTTCTTCACCTTGCCAAAGTATGCCGTCAGGAGTCTGCCGGCTTCATCAACCCCTAGGGCGGTCATGTTGGATAGAAACCGGAACAGCTCTTTCACCAACGGCCAGAATTCATTGTTCGCAGGCATGGCTTAAGTCTCGGTGATTCAGTTTCTCTTCTGCCGTCGCTTTTCCAGTCGTTCGTTCAGCCCCGCCAGTCCCGATGTCATGTCTCGAAGCGGCGATCCTGAAGTTTTCCTATCACTGGTGTCGCGCGTGTCTTGAACTTGGGCAAGCTTCGTATTGGGCGGCAGCTTGGGCGTCGTGGGCGTTTGGCCGGATGCAATCTTATCGAGTAGCGTTTGTGCCAAGGCTTGCCGATCTTCAACCATTGAACTCTTCGCTGCCGACAGAAGAGCTTCCAAACTCGCGGTGTCCATTTCAGCCATGCTCCGCAAGACAGCACCGACAATTTCAGGCGACTCACCTGCCTCGCGCACTGCGGCGGCAATTTCGGTGTCGCCATTCAATATCCGCTTCGAAATCTCGGAGGGGGCGTCCTCCGCCAACTGCATAAGAAATTCCTTCCAAGCTTTCCCAGGTAACTTGTCTTCGTAAGCGTTAAGCGAAGCCGAAGCCAGATTCAGGGCCACTTCAATGCCAAGCTTCGTTGGGTAGTTTAGCCCCCGCAACCGTTTTCCTGCTTGGGTCTGTCCGAGACGGTTATATTGGCTCTCCAGCATTCGCTTTGCGTAACCAGCGGCAAAAGCCACCAACCCTTTTTGAAACCGAGGTTCCTGAACAAGATCGAGTGGATTCATACGAAGGATAGGAATTTCGTTTCGAACCGCTTAGCAGAGCGGCACTGGTTTTCGGCCTGCTTCTCGGTTGGATTGCTCCACCACGGAGCCACCATACCGTTCTTCATGGCTTGCTCGAACATCGGCGGCATCCTAGCGGCCTCCCACCAAGTCGCAAGCGCAAAGTTCCCCCAACGCGAACACTGTTGGTCCAATCTCTGAACGCTTCGCTTGGCGGCGGCGGGTCGCAAGGAGGCGAGTGGAGAATGCAAAGGCAAGAACCAAAGCTTTCATCTCCTCTGTGCCTGAATCTACTCGTTCAGCTTCGCGATGATGGTTGGTAGGTCGGCGTTGGGGTCGAACAGTTGGACGGCGTTGGTGTTGGCGCTCGTATTTACGCTGACGTTGTTGATCGCGTCGTTGAGTTGTTGATTTGAAACTTCTCCCGGCGGCCCTTGCGGGCCGACGAAGCTCACTGCAACGTCGGCGCACGGCGTGAGACTACGACATCGGTGACTGCTACGCCATCTTCCGCGCAATGGAATGCCACCAACCGTCGTAAAGGTCGGCGACGGCCCACTTGCAGGCGACCTTGCCGGCTTTGATCGACAGTGCTTTGCCGCCGACGGTGCCGATAGCAGCGGCGGGCACGCCTTGGGTCTTCAATTGCGTGACGACCGCGTCGGCATCTTCCTTTGCGACGCTCAAGATGATGCGCGATTGCGCTTCGCCGAAGAGCAGCGCGTCGAGACGCGTGCCTTTGGCGAAGGCGCCGAGGTTCACCTTGGCGCCAATGAGTTCTGGTGTATTGCGACCGGGATGCTTTGAGATGCAGCTTTCGGCCAGCGCGACGGCGAGGCCGCCCTCGCTGCAATCGTGCGCGCTCTTGATCTTGCCGGCGCGAATGAGCGCGAGCACGGCGTCCTGAAGCTTCTTTTCTGTCGCGAGGTCAAGCCGTGGCGGGAGGCCGGCTTTGATGTGGTGCAGGCGCTTGGCGTATTCGCTGCCGCCGAGGCCGAGATATGGGTCGGCGCTGTCCACGGCGTTGCCGGCGAGGATGATCACATCGCCGCGGTTCTTGAACCACTGCGTTGTGATGTGTGCGATGTCATCGATGAGGCCGACCATGCCGATGACAGGCGTCGGGTCGATTGCGCCGGTGGGGCTTTCGTTATAGAAGCTGACGTTGCCGCCCGTGATCGGCGTGTTGAAGGTATTGCAGCCTGCGGTGATGCCTTTCGCAGCCTCGCGAACCTGGAAGAAGATCTCCGGCTTCATCGGGTTGCCGAAGTTGAGGTTGTCGGTGGACGCGAGCGGCTGGCCGCCGGAGCAGACGATATTGCGCGCCGCCTCGGCTACCGCGATGGCGCCGCCGGTTTGAGGATCAAGGTAGCAGTAGGTGCCGTTGCAGTCCGTGGTGATGGCGAGATAGCGGTCTTTCGCCGGCGGCGAGCTGAGCTTGAGTCGCACAACGGCCGCGTCACTGCCGGGGCATACGACGGTGCGTGTCTGGACCATGTGATCGTATTGGCGATAGACCCAGTTCTTCGACGCGACGCTCGGCGACGCGAGCAGTTCCGGCAGAACCTTCTGCGGATCGCTGAGCGGCGGGAGTTCGCTGACCTTCCATGCGCGCGTCTTGGCGAAATAGCCGGGTTCCTTCGACTCGCGATAATAGACCGGCGCGTCATTGGCGAGCTTTGCGGCGGGAATCTCAGCGACGACTTTGCCGTGGTTCTTCACGCGCATCAGGCCGGTGTCCGTGACAAAGCCGATCTCGGCCCACGGGAGGTCCCACTTGTCAAAAATGCGCTGCACTTCAGCCTCGCGGCCCTTTTGGACGATGACCAGCATGCGCTCCTGACTCTCGCTCAACATGATTTCGTAAGGCGTCATGCCCGGCTCGCGCTGCGGAACCTTCGCGAGGTCAATCTCGATGCCCGTGCCAGCGCGCGAGGCGGTCTCGCACGTCGAGCAGGTCAGACCCGCCGCGCCCATGTCCTGGATGCCGACAACGGCGTCGGTCTGGAGCAGTTCGAGCACGGCTTCGAGCACGAGCTTCTCCATGAACGGGTCGCCGACCTGCACCGCGGGCCGGTCCTCGTGCGATTCCTCGGTCAGTTCGCGCGACGCGAACGCCGCGCCCGCGAGGCCGTCACGGCCCGTGGCGGGGCCGACGTAGAAAACGGGGTTGCCCGTGCCCTTGGCCGCGCCGCGTGCGATCTGCTCGTGGCGCAGGATGCCGAGGCAGAGCGCGTTGAGCAGCGGGTTGCCCTCGTAGCTCTCGTCGAAATACACCTCGCCGCCGATCGTGGGCACGCCGATGCAGTTGCCGTAGTGGGCGATGCCGCCGACGACGCCGGCGAAGAGCCGCTTGTTGCGCCGCGCCGCCTCGTCGTCGCCTTCAATCGGTCCGAACCGCAGCGAGTTCATGTTCAGGATCGGCCGCGCGCCCATCGTGAAGATGTCGCGCAGGATGCCGCCGACGCCCGTCGCCGCGCCTTGGAACGGCTCGACGGCGCTGGGGTGATTGTGGCTCTCGATCTTGAACGAGATGGCCCAGCCATCGCCGATGTCGGTGACGCCGGCGTTCTCCTCACCCGCACCGACGAGGATCTTCGGGCCTTTGGTCGGGAAAGTCTTCAGCACCGGTTTGGAGTTCTTGTAGGAACAGTGCTCGCTCCACATCACCGAGAAAATGCCCAGCTCGGTGAAGTTCGGCTCGCGGCCGAGGATGCCTTTGATGCGTTCGAATTCCTCCGGCGTGATGCCGTGGTCGGCGATCAACTCTGGTGTAATCTTGGGGTCAGTCATAGTGCCTCTAAATGCGGAATGCGGAGTGCGGAATGCGGAAGATGGATGGCGGAGCCATTCATGAATGATGTGTCCGCGCTGTGCGGATGGAGGAAACGGTTATTGCGACAAGCTGGTTGGCTTCGTCGAAAAGGTTGGCAATGCGGTCTTTCTTGATGAGGCCGGACTCAGCCAGCAGATCCATCCAATACATCGTCTCGTCCGCTTCTTCTTCAACGATCGCCATCTTGGCTATGAAATCTGCCTGCGACTTTGCGCGGCACGCGGCGCGGTAGTTTGCGCCAACCGAGCAACCGCAACGCAGAAGTTGCTTCCCGATCACGTCAGCGGCGCGATCCTTCGGCAAGGTGTTCACCAGCCGGATGACTCGCAGCGCAAACTCGCACGTTCGCTTTTTGAGGTTGCTCGTTGCCATGCTCTTCATAATTCCGCATTCCGCACTCCGCATTCCGCACTTACCCTCGCAGCTGGTTCAAGATGCTTTCGAAAACAACCCGGCCGTCGGTGCTGCCGAGTGTTTCTTCGGAGGCGCGCTCGGGGTGCGGCATCATGCCGCAGACGTTGCGCGCTTTGTTGCAGATGCCGGCGATGTTCTCGACCGCGCCATTCGGGCTGGCGGTGTCAATAACCTTGCCTTTGGCATCCACGTAACGGAACAGAATTTGATTGTTCTTCTTCAATTCGGTGATCGTTTCCGGGTCGGCGAAGTAGCAGCCCTCGCCGTGGGCCACGGGAACGCGAATGATCTGTTTTCGCCGCGCGGCGTTTGTGAACGGCGACCGGGTCGTTTCGACGCGCAGGTAAATATGCTCGCAACGGAACTGGAGCGAGCGGTTGCGCAACAGCGCGCCAGGCAGCAGGCCGGCTTCGCAGAGAATCTGGAAACCGTTGCAGATGCCGATGACAAGCTTGCCTTTGGCAGCGTGGTCGGCGACGGCCTTCATCACGGGCGAGAAGCGCGCGATGGAGCCTGTGCGCAGGTAGTCGCCATAGCTGAAGCCGCCCGGCACGACGATGCAGTCGAGGTCGCCGATATCGGTGTCCTTGTGCCAGAGATAGCGGGCTTCCTGTTTGAGGACGTCCTGCAAGACCCAGAGCTTGTCGAGGTCGCAGTTGGAGCCGGGGAATTGGATGATGCCGAATTTCATGACGTGATGCGTATTGCGAAACGCGAAAGCGGCTCAGCCCTCAAGTTCGACGCGGTAGTCCTCGATGACCGGATTGGAGAGGATGCGATGGCACATCTCATCGAGTTGTTGTTTTGCCGCGGCCTGATCGGTTGCTTTCAACTCAATCTCCATGTATTTGCCGATGTGGACATCGCCGACGGCGGCGTAACCGAGCGAGTGGAGCGCGTTGGCGACCGCCTTGCCCTGCGGGTCGAGCACGGCCTTTTTTGGGGTAACGTAAATCTTCGCTTTCATTGTTATTCGATGCCGAGTTTCTTGAACGTCCAGTTCACGTGTTTGAAATGTTGTTTCAGATCGCAGGCCTGTTCGATCTCTTTCTTCGATAACCGTTTCGAAATCTCCGGATGAGCCTTCATGTTCGCGAGCAGGCTGTCGGTGCCGCGCCAGGTCTTCATCGAGGCATCCTGCACCCACTTGTAAGCTTCCTCGCGCGTCGCGCCGCGTTTGACCAGCGCCAGCAGCACGCTCTGGCTGAAGAACAGGCCCTTCGACTTCCAGAGATTGGATTCCATGTTCTCCGGATAGACCAGCAACTGGTCCACGACCTTCGTCAGCAGCGAGAGCATGTAGTCGAGCAATGTGCAGGAATCGGGGAAGATGACGCGCTCCACCGAGCTGTGCGTGATGTCGCGCTCGTGCCAGAGCGCCACGTTCTCCATCGCCGCCAGCGCGTTGCCGCGGAGCACGCGCGAGAGGCCGGCAAGCCGCTCGCAAGTGATCGGGTTTCGCTTGTGCGGCATGGCGCTGCTGCCCTTCTGGCCTTCGCCGAAATACTCCTCCGCCTCCAGCACCTCGGTGCGCTGGAGGTGGCGGAACTCCGTCGCCCAGCGTTCGACCGAGGAGCCGATGACGGCCATCGCCGCCTGGAACTCCGCGTGCCGGTCGCGCTGGATGATCTGTGTCGAGAGCGTCGCCGCCTTCAGGCCCAACTTCTTGCAGACATAGTCCTCGATCTTCGGGTCGAGATGCGCGTGCGTGCCAACAGCGCCGCTGATCTTGCCCACACGACAGGCTTCCCTGGCGTTCTCCAGCCGCTGGATGGCGCGGCCAAACTCGTCATACATCAGCGCCATCTTCAGCCCGAACGTGACCGGCTCGGCGTGGATGCCGTGGCTGCGGCCGATCATCGGCGTCAACTTGTGCTCGCGGGCGCGGCGGGCGATGACCTCGCGGAGCGCGCGCAGGTCGTCTAGCAGGATGTCGGCGCTCTGTTGAATCTGGACGGCCATCGTCGTGTCCAGCAGGTCGCTGGAGGTCATGCCGTAATGCAGCCAGCGCGACGACGGACCGATGTTCTCGTTCACGCACGTCAGGAACGCGATGACGTCGTGGTTGGTGAGCCTCTCGATCTCGCGGCAGCGCTCGATGTCGAACTTGGCACGCTTCTTGATGACGGCGAGATCGGCCTTTGGCACGAGGCCCGCCTTGCTGAGTGCCTCGCAGGCAAGGATTTCGATCTGGAGCCAGATTTCCAGCTTGCGCTGTTCGGTCCAGATTTCCCGCATCGGCTGTCGTGAATATCGCGTTATCATGGAAAGGAGCTTTATACGGGCCGCGAGGAGGAAAGTCAACGCACCCAAAATGTAACAATTCGCGTTTCAGCCCGGCGTTGAAACACCGGCGGCGCGCATCTATGCTGCCGCCCATGAAACGGCTCTGGTTGCTATCGGTGCTTGCGGTCGCGTGGACGGCGGGCGCGCAGGTTCCCAATCCATCGTTTGAACAAGGCGGCGGCAACGTTCCCGACGGCTGGAAACTCTCGGCGCCGCCGGGCGAGTGGAGCGCACAAGGCCGCACCGGCGCGCGCTGCGTCGCCGTGACGGGTTCGGGCGAGGACTCGAACTCCTGGCAATGCGACGGGGTGAAGTTCGAGCCGTCGCGCCTCTACCGGTTCTCGTTCTATGCGCGTTGCGCGCCGGGAACGACGGGCAACCTCATCAGCGGGCCGTCGTTCGCCAATCGCGACCTGCCGGTGAGCGACTCGTGGGATCAAAAATCATTTGTGTTCACAGTGCCGACGGTCGTGTCGCCGGGCGCCTGTCTGCGGCTGGGTCACTGGCACATGAAAGGCACGGCGATGTTCGACGACGTGGAACTGAGGCCGGTGCAGGCCGTCCACGCGCGCATCGCCGGCGTCGAGCTTGGCCAGGGCGAGACGGTGAGCGACAGCCTCTACCGGTTCCGCACGCAGTTGGGCGGCGACGGCGGCAACTACTCGCATCCGCTTGACGCGCACATGGCGGGGTTCAACAGCAACCGCTGGACGTTCGGCCCCGGCGGCTACGTCGTCTACAAGCATCAGGTCGGCAGCCACACGCAGCGGAACGGCAAGGTGACGATCAACATCTGCCATTACCAGGGAGGGCGGTGCATGATCGAGATGAGTTTCGACCGGCTGACGTGGACATCGGTGGGCGAAACCGCCGGCTTGGGAGAGCACACGGTGGACCTGCCAGCGCGGATGTTCCCGGCGGCCGTGGTTTATGTGCGGCTGCGCGCTGAGAGTGGAACTGAGAAGGAGAAGCCGAAATCCGCGTCGTTTCAAGTCAGCAGCTACACTTACGAGGCGCAATTGGCCGGGCGGACCACCGACGGCCGCGGGCGGACGGATTTCGTCGAGATCCAGCAATCGGACAAGCTGTTGAATGCTGTCTGCGAGACGCTTGGCGATCCTCTGCCCGGCGGCGATCACAACTCAATGTGGCGCTTGCGGAACGATTCCGACGAGCAGGCCAAGGTGCTTGCCACGCTGGAAGTGTGGCGTGGCGACCAGCGCGTCTCGACGTCCAGCAGGGGCGTCACGCTTTACCCCGGCCACTCGGAGGTGGTTGAACTGCGTTACGATGTGCATGACGCCGGTGAGTACGAATTTCGGTTTGTCGAGCGTGACCTGCGGAGCCAGCGGGAGCTGTTTGCAGCGCGTGTGTCCCTGAGCGTGCCCATGTTGTTCGCGTCTGGCTACGGTTGGCGGCTCAGCGAGGAGAAAGCCCATGTTGGCCTCTGGTGGTGTGAATCAGCGCGGAAGATCAGCCGTGAGCGGCCCATACCGAAAGGCAATCCGCAGTCGCTGATCCGCATCAGCGCTGCGCGGAACGAGCGGGAGAGTTTCCAGATCGCGATCAACCCGCTGAAGACGGTGCCAAAGGTCAGCGTCAGCGTCAGCGATCTTCGCGGGCCGCGTGGCGCAAAGATCCCAAGCGAGAACGTTGCCATCCATCGCGTCGCCTACGTGCGCGTGGACACGCCGACCGACGAGACGGGTGTGACCGAAACGTGGCCCGACCCCTTGCCGCCACTGGCGCAGGGCGAGGAGTTCACGGCGGACGTGGGCCGCAACACGCCGCTGTGGTTCACTGTGTTCGTTCCCGACGGCGTGCCGGCGGGTGACTATCAAGGCGTGATCGAGCTGAAAGAAAAACCACGGTCAAAGTTCGACCGCTCGTCGTGGAAGGCGAAGGTACCGCTGCGCGTGCATGTCTGGAATTTCACGCTGCCGAAGGAGACGCGTCTGAAAACGGCGCTCGGCGTCAGCGTGGAGGCGGTGAAGGCGTATCACAACCTCACCACCGACGAGGAACTGGCGGCGGTGTGGGACAAATACATGCAGAACTTCGCCGCGCACCGCATCTCGCCCTACTGGCCGATGGGCAGGGCGAGGATCGGCATCCAGTTCGACAAAACCGCCAGCCCGCCGCGCGTGAAGCTGGACTGGACGCAATTCGACGCGGCGGCGACGCGCTATCTGGATGAGTTCGGTTTCAACACGTTCCGGCTGCCGTTGCAGGGGACGGGCTGGGGCGGCCAGGGCAAGCCGTGGCACGATGGAGAGTTTGGCGGGTTCAAGCAGGGCACGCCGGAATACGAGGCGTTGTGGGGTGACTACGCGCGGCAGCTTGTGGACCATCTCGAACAGAAAGGCTGGCTGCGCAAGGCGTATCTCTATTGGTATGACGAGCCGGAGCGGAACGACTACGCGCCCGTGCGCCGCAACAACGAGCAGATCAAGCGCCTTGCGCCAAAACTGGCGCGAATGTTGACGGAAGAGCCAGGGCCGGAGCTGATCGGCGCGGTGGACATCTGGTGCCCGGTGACGCCGAACCACCGGCCGGACATCTGCCGCGAACGCCAGCGCGCGGGCGAACATATCTGGTGGTACATCTGCTGCTGGCCGCACGCGCCGTATTGCACCGAGTTCATTGACCACGCGGCGGTCGAGCTGCGGACATGGCTGTGGCAGACGTGGGGCTACGGCGTCGAGGGCATCCTCATCTGGGAAACCAACTGGTGGAACCAGCGCACGCGGTTCAAGCCGCCCGCGCGGCAGAATCCGTGGGAAGACCCGATGAGCTATAGCGAGAGCGGCACGTGGGGCAACGGCGACGGCCGTTTCATCTATCCGCCCAACCGCGACAACGACCGGAAGCAGAAATTCCTCGATGGCCCTGTCAGCTCGCTCCGCTGGGAAATCCTGCGCGACGGCGTCGAGGACTACGAGTATTTCGCGTTGCTGCGCGAGCTGCTGAAATCGAAGCCGGATGCGGCGGCTGAGGCGTTGTTGAAAGCGCCCGCGTCAGTCTTCACCGACATGACGCACTTCAGCACCGACCCGACACCGCTGTTGCAACATCGCGAGAAGCTGGCGCGAGCCATCGAGCGGCTGAGCAGGGAGTGAGGACAGGCTGTTTCCGGCCCGTGGCCACTGCAAGCGCTGTTCGGCTTGGGCGTAAATTGCATTGTCTCACGCCGGTGCGTTGCTAGACTGTCTGGCGTGATTCGATACCTTCTACTCTCAATCATCGCCGTCGCGCCGTTGCTCGCGCAGACGCCGGACGCCAAGCCGGCCCTGCCGGCGGCCGACGTGGTGCTGAAGTACCACGACACGCGGCTGGCCGCCGTGAAGTCGTGGCAGGCCAACTTCATCAAGAACATCAGCGAGGGCTTGCTCACCGTCGTCCAGAGCGGCACGGTGCGTTTCGTGCGCCAACCGGCGGGCAGTCCCGGCCAGCCCGCCGTCGAGAAGGGCCGCGCGGATTTCATGATGCAAATCAAAGGCCGCGACCTCGGCCAGACCATTATTTCCGGTGCAGACGGCGTCGCGTGGCAAATCGTCAGCCAGGACAAGCTGCGCGGCATCTACAAACTCGACATGAACCGCCCCATTGCCGGCTCCAAGGAAGACCCGCACAACCTGAACCCCATCAACGAGGTCAATCCGCTGGCATTGCTGCAGAAGTTTCGCGCGCGTCTCGGTTTTGTCACCGAAGGCGTGCAGGAGCTCGGTGGCCGGCAGTTCTACCGTCTCGTTGGCAAACCGAAGGCTGCTGCGATGCCCGGCGACGTGCAGATCAGCGCGTTGCAGGTGTGGATCAGTTCCGACGACGGTTTTGTCCATCGCATCGTTGTCAACGACTTGCGTGGCAATCCCGCGCTGGCCATGGACCTCAGCGCCGTGCGGCTGAATCTCCAGTTGGACGACGCCCTGTTCGTCTTCACCCCTCCTCCCAACGCCAACGTTCTGGACCTCAACGCCCGCCTCGGTGGCGCCAAGTAGCCGGCACGGTTGGGTAGCCCGCGACTCCGTCGCAGGATTTGGGAGCGCTCTGTAGAGCACATTCTCTCAGCGCCGAAATCAGACGGGTGGGTGGCGGAGAGAATGAAGCTGTCGCCTAATCGCTGGACAATCGCCATGACCAGTTTCAGAATCTGCTGCGGTCCAGTCATTGACGGCGGTTGCATCACCGAGAGAGATTCGTCATGAATATCGGGAAGGGATTCTACAAATCGCCCTTAATGCTTCTCATGTGTCTGATTCTGGCGGGTTGTTCACAACACACTGAAGAGGTCAAGGACGAGCCATTACCAAGTCAGCCGTTGGATTCTCCAACGGCTCTGGAGTTTGGCTCATGACTATGGAACACGGTTTAATTTTTGACTGGTATCTAGTTATAAGACTAGATATATTCCCGCCATGGGTTATCCAACTAAACTTCAATGCATCTCTCGCAAGAACTCCGAA
>Ga0265297_10004060_pt1 | contig 24789 bp, 30 predicted proteins | sample Munlanlwell13791_FD_192502 | JGI IMG/M metagenome (GOLD analysis project Ga0265297, IMG submission 192502) | Leachate microbial communities from a municipal landfill in Southern Ontario, Canada - Leachate well 137-91 | ecosystem: Engineered > Solid waste > Landfill > Unclassified | place... | reverse complement strand
GAATCAGCCTACACCCATGCGAACGACCACAGACAAATCTGCAAGAGGCTGGTTGCTGTATTCACAGACAGTTTCTGAAGCTTGTTCATTCATGAACGTAATGGCGCTCGGTCCGAGCGGCACTTGGCTTTTGGGTGATGCTTCACTTTCTTCAAGAAGCGGTGAACTTGCAATGGCAATGGATAGTTATGTTGCTGGAACAAGCACAGCCACTCTATTGAAAAAAGGAATTGTTTATCACTCTGCTTTCTCTGCCATTTGGTCTGGACAAATCGGGCGACCTATTTATCTTATGTCAGGAGTTCAAGGTTCAGTCTCCTACACTGTCACCACTTCGGTTAGAATTGTTGGTGTGCTGCTTCCTGCTTCTGATATGAGTACTGTCGTTGCTTCTGGTAAGTGGAGATTTGATCCAGACCTAAATTGGGGAGTGACTGGAGTTTAGTTTATTTATTCCCGGCCAGAAATTAAATCTGGCCGGGATATTTTCAGGAGGGAATATGCACAGAATTGAATCTGATAATGTAGATATTACGGCAGGTAAAAACCAATTCAAGGATGGTCCTCCTGGAACGACAGTTAATGCTGCAATTATGAATGCAATGCAGGAAGAAATTTGTAATGCTATAGTAGGCGGAGGATTAACTCTTAAAACGAAATTAACCGATACCCATGATCAATTGAATTCAGTTATTCAAAATTTAGCATATAAAAATGGACGATCTGCTACTTATATTTTTGCTTCCTCTGATTCAGAATCTAAATCTCAAGGAGGAGCGGATCAAATAATTAGTACAAGTGCGGACGCGGCTGCAATTATTAAAGCAAAAGCGGCAGAGCTTTCTGCTTTAAATGGTGGATTAATTCTTTGCTTGGAAGGGACTTACAATTGCTATACTGAACTTGATTGGTCATCATTTGTTGATTTAATTGGCTGTGGTTATAGAACTGTATTTAAACGCCAAGCAGGAATTACATATGTAATTGATTCTTCTGCTGTTGAAAACTGTTTATTTAGTAATTTTAGAATTAATGGAAATAAGGGTATTTTTCCTGGAGCATATACTGGAATTATTGGTAAGACTGCAAGCTATACTTCAGAATATGAAAGAATAATTTCTCATAATAATGGTGCTAATGGATTTTTAAATTGTAATCAATTATCTAACTGTTATTCATATTCAAATACTACTTATGGATTTTCAAATTGTAAACAATCGTCTAACTGTTATTCATATTCAAATACACTTGATGGATTAATTAACTGTTATCAATTATCAAACTGTTATTCATACTCTAATTTGAATTCTGGATTCCTTTATTGCAATCAATTATCAAATTGTTATTCATATTTAAATGGTTCTCGTGGATTTACTGCCTGCAATCAATTATCAAATTGTTATGCACAAAAAAACAGTTCAAGCGGATTTGTTCTTTGCAAGCAATTAGTAGCATGTAAATCAATAAGTAATGCTGTTTCACAGTATCATTATACTTCTTGTTGGCCTATGCAGCAATGTGTCGGAGCAAGTGGTGGTAGTGCTTGGCGTTCATGTTTTGCCGATCATGCAGGTACAAGTGCTGTAGCAGATACGGCAGCTGGCGGATATAATTATGCTTAAATAAAAAAGGGAGTAAATATTTACTCCCTTTTTTTATTTTAATAAAGTAAATTAAAATAATTTTACTTTGCCAGAAAACTTTATATAAATTTCTGTATATGCTCCTTCGATATTTGTCTTCCCTATTCCTTCTGAATAAACATAAGGCATTACTGGATGAAAACAAGAATGTCTTACTCCTGCTTCAAACCCTCCTATAATAATACCTGATTCAAACCCATACCAATTGTCCGACGGATAGAATTTATCTAATGATTCTGTAGAAGAAAAATTACTTCTAACTGATCCACCAACAAATATTAGATCAAGTAAAAGTAATCGAGCATTAAATGATGCATAGAAATTACTGTTGTCAGTGTATTCTGTCTCATGCAATATCCATGAATTGGCAGGAAGATAACCAGCTTCAAAAGAAAAAGCTAAATCAAGAATTCTCTCTTCCTCTGCAACAGCAATAAATCCTGTTAAAAAAACCATGATAGCCAGCATTAAAGTTTTCATATTCTCCTCCAATACTTTATTATAAAGTAAAAAAAGAGAAAAAGCTATATATTTTTTGATTATTTTTATTCTATTATTCTGGGTGATTAGCATAATATTCTTGTTCTTTCTCTGCAATCGATCCTTTTACTATAAAATTATTCGCAATTGCATGCCCATTTTCTACTGCATGTTTAATGTTCTCTTCCTCAGTCACCCATTCAAGATTCTCAACAAAATAATTGAATATGTTTCCGTCTTTGTGATTCACCTGTTTTTTGTGCATAGGATTTTCAATAAAAGTTTTTGCAACTAAAATATGAATTCTTCTATGCTTCCTTCTCCCTTCCTTCCACAAATCTACATATGGATATTTCTTTTTATCCATTTGAATCTTTAGAAATCGTTCTGAATTATAACTATAAATATTTCCATAATTTGAAATTAAGTACGATTCTTTATACTGGTCTATTGGAAGAAAAGTCTCTTTTACTTTCTCTCCCATACCCAAATCCTTCCTTGGCCAAAAGAACAATTCAAAGCCGGGAGCTCTAAAGCCAATTTATTGATATCAGAATCATACAGAGGCTCGCCATTACATTTCTTTGCAAAAAAAGCATTCACAACTCTACTCAAAAAATAATAGGTAGAGCTGTAATGGTTCTCTTCAGTATTTGTAACAATTTTTGGTTCATCAGTTAACAGATCAATATCTCTTATATAATGATTATGCCAAGGCTCTGTTATTTCTTCCAATCCAATTTTTACTCTGAATCTATTTATTTGCTTCAGACTATCCCAACTATTCTCACACATGATATATTTCCCATTAGGAGTAAGCAGCATGCCAATAGTTTCAATTGCTTCTTTCTGCTCCTCCCAATTTTTTAAATTGATAAGCATTCTTTCTGTATAGATAAGATCGAAAGTTGAACCCATTTGAATCATATGTCGTTTAAGTGCTTCTATATCTCCTTGCATGAAATGAATCTGTGGGTGAGGAAATAATTTTTTTGCTTCCTTGATCATCTCTTCAGAGAAATCAATTCCAATTACTTCAACATTTTCAAATTGACTGGCGATATGGAAAGCAGTCATTCCATTACCACATCCAAAATCAAGAATTTTCATTCTTGGTTTTACATATGAAGCGATTGCATCCATTTCCAATTTCTTGGCAATTAAATCTTTTGTTCCTGCAAGCTTTCCAAGTTTAGCTCTATTGTTCCAAAAATCTAATTTATTCAAGCGATCCTCCTTTCATCATTTCAAAGCATAGTTTAATATTATCTTTGATTGAAATATCCTCCGAGAATGATTTTGAATATTCTGTATATGCCTGGATTGCTTCTTGATATCTTTCTTTCTTCTGTAGAAACTCTCCCAGTGTTTTATAGAAATAATCATATTCTTTTGTTTCTTCAAATACTTTTTGAAGAGTTGAAACTCCTTCATTATAGAATCTTTGATCATTTAATAGAATGCATCCGAGTTCAAATTTGTATTTACTATTATTTGGATTTTCTTCTATTAGCTTCTGGAATGATTTAATGCTTCCTTCTTTATCTTCAAGAAGAAATTGAGCAGTCGCAATTCCCCATAATGCTTTTTCATTATTGTGGGTTGTATTTAGAGCATATGCTTTTTTAAGAATGGTCAATGCTTCTTTATATTTCTTTTCCTTTCCAAGATTATGCGCTGCATCAATCATTTCCAGATAGAGTAAATCATTTCCTCTGTCTGGAATCTGTATTGCTTTTTTGATTGATTCCTCTCTCATTTCAATTGCTTTCGATAATGATTTGTAAGCGAATTCAAAAAAATCATCTCTCAGCATTTCTTTTTCAAGATACTCATTTATAATCTTCTGTGATTCCAAGTAAGGGTAAGCAAAATTTCCTTTATCAAACCATTTGCCAACATCCTCAATTTTAAATCTATCATCATTCGGCATAGTGAGAAGAGATTCGTCTTTCGTCAGCATGAAATTTTTCAATAGTTTTAATGCTTCCTCATACATCGGAATCAATTCCTTGGAATGTTTTTCAGCCGCCTCAAGTATCAATTTATTCCTTTCGCATCTGATTTTTAAATCCTCTTTATTCTCCACCAACTGTTTCTGCATCTCATCTTTTGTTACAGTTTTATTTCTGAATGCTTCCAGCGAGTACTCTCGCGCGTGGAGTTGTCTGCTTGCATAATAGATAGCCACATTCAATGTAGGATTCCTTTTTGCTATCTCCTGCGCTTTGGTAGAGAACTCTTCATTCAATTGCATGTCACGCAACAGCTTCTTTTTGTTGTTATTGAAATGATGAAGCATTTTTTTATTCCAGAAGACTCCTTCCTGGCAGTACTTAACCATGTCTTTAAAATCTTGAAGTTCGTTTTTCAAACAGCTGATAGCTCTATTCAGAATTCCTTCCTGATCATCTGCTACAGTAAGAAGTTTATTCAACTTGCTTTTGTTTATTTTTTTTACAGCATACTTTTTTAATGCATCCTTGAGGAGCATTCTCTTTGCTCCTTTAATATGCGCTCCTCCCTCTGTAGAGTTGATCATTGTTTTATCTTTGTGGAATGAAAACAGTTTCTCGAATGCAGTAATAAATGACAAAAGACCAGTGCTTGTTTTTACAGGCGCACCGAAATATCCATCCACTTCAAATAGATTTCCAAGAGACATTGTTTTATCTTTTAACGGACTATCAGGAGCGTCAATGTCCCAAAGAATTTCATCTCCCTCGATTCTTACTTTCCCGGAAGCATCTGCATTCGGATTGTGGGACAGATCACTTTCAAAAGATAAATCCTGTCCGATAGAAATAATAGGATTGCATCCCAACAGAACAGCGCAACCATAGGCCATATGACTGACGCTTCCTCCCTGGTCAACAATTCCTTTTTCAGAAATGATCTTTGAAATACATTCAGGAAATTCTCCCAGTCCAGAACCAACAATAAATTTCGCTCCCTTCCATTTTCTTAGAATTGGAGAATAGGTTTTATTCAAGGCCAGAAGAGGAACATTACAATCCCAAAGATTCTGGAAATGTTCAATATTAGTTTCACCATAATCGACAGTGCAAATAAAATCAGGCACAATATCATACGCCAAAAGAATTCTGAGCGTCTGAGCAATCGCAATAATGATAACTTTCTCTCTGACTTTTTCATCCATGAGGAGATGGATATTCTTTTGCAGACTCGGGCCAGTGTTTACAAGGATAGCAGGATAGTCCTTGTAGAATCCTTCCAGCTCCTTAATCCCTCTATGCCTTACACAATAGGCAAAGGTTTTAATATCATTCTCTGCCAGTAGTCTCCCCGCTCCTATAACTGTTCCTACATTACACTGGAGCTGATTGATAACATCATTCACATAAATAATTAGTGAACTATATTTCTCAGGCCATTTTACTGCTATAGGATCGGCCAGCATAATCCAATTATTTATGACTGCATGGCTATCAATCAATCCCACCACGCCATAAATTTCTTCCTGCCCAGGACAAGCAAAAAGTAATTCTCCATCCTCAATCTCTTTCACAAAATCATAATTTCTAAAACTTTCCTGGATGAAAAATGCTTCTGATTCCACAACCAGAATAATATGTTTCTTCTCCTTCTTCTCGCAGATTCTTTTTACAAGATGACCTGCACCCATTCCAACTATGATAGAGACATTCCCATAAAGAGGCTGAAGATAATTTTTAATCACTTCGTCCAGATTTTCTTTTGTTTCATCTTCTCTATATATAAGTAAGTCTTGATTGTTCCTGTGCAAAATAAAATTTGAAAGCCCTTTTTCGTTTTTGTGTTTGCTTATCTTTGGGATATTAACTGATTCCTTTATTCTTTTCGTTAGAGTAGGATTTACTTTTTCAAGCATCTCCAGATTATTTTCAAGATTTTCCATCAGTAAGCTCCTTTGTTAATTTAGATATCATTGCATCATATTTATTTATTTTCTGCATTATTTTTTTTGATTCATTAGGAGCCACCTTTATTGACAGACGGAGGATGTCCATCCAACATTTATTGTTCTTTGCTCTTATCTCCTGAATCTGATTTATAATGCCTAAATCTTTTTTAGATTTTACTATCTGTTTAATCATCTCACTTGCCATTATGAAGCTCCTCAATTATCAAAATCTTATTTGCTAATTTTAATTCAGTAAGTACTCCCTCCAAATCTTTTAGTGGAGGAGATATTTTTTTTCTCAATACTCTTTCCATATTCAATCCAAGATTTCTAATCTCATGCAGAATGTCTTTTGTTACTTGCTCTGTTTCTGCTTTACTCATTCTCTGCATCCTTCAATGTAATATATTTGTGTTCCAGTTCTGAGAGCATGTGATGAGTAACAAATTCTTTAGTAAGCAATCCATATTGATAAATATCAATCATCTCTCCTCTGTGCCACTTCGCTTCTCTCAGCACTCCTTCTTTTTTAAAACCAAAAAACTCAAATACTTTTTGCATGCCCACATTGTAGGAAGTAGTTCCTCCCCATACTCGATTGAATCCTAATTTAAAAAAGGCATGCTGTAGCATAATGAATAGAGCGCCAGCACCAATTCCTCTTTTGTGAAAATCAGGTTCACCAATAATGATAGCAAATTCGGCTGATCGATTTATCCAGTCAAGAGATTGTAAGCAGACATTTCCTATATGGAAACATTTCTGATTATCTCCAAGGAAATAAATAGCAAAAACAATTCTTTCTTTTCTTTCTATTGAAGCAAAATAATCTTCAATATCCTTTTCAGTTAAAGAGAAAATTCCATGTGATGTGTGTTTAGTAGTTTGGTCTTTCAAAAACCATTCCCTGTAGGAGCTTGTTTTCAAATCTTCTCTGGTAAAAGGTTTCAATCCAATTTGACCTATCCTGTATTGAAAAGATAACATCAAATCACCTCCGCATTATTCAGCTGTTCTTCATTACATTCTGACAGAAATACTTTTCCTCTTTTTCTCAAACTCTTCGGAGCAAGTTCCTTTCCATTTCTCATTCTTCTTTTACCTTTTGAATTCTCTCTTGATTTAGATTTGCCTGCATTCTTGCTCATATCATATTTCTCCTTTTAAGCTCTGCAATTAATTTTTCTTCTTCCCAATTTTTGGTAGAGTCTGACGACATTTTAAATGGCACTCCTCTTGTCTGTCTCTTTTGATCGATCAAAGTTCCCCAAGAAACATTCATAGAATAAAGAGACTCTTCCTCTGTGATCAAACATTCATGTAATTTCTCTCCCGCGCGAACACCAATATGTTTGATTGTTACATCATGTTTAGGAATAAATAATTCAATGAAATTCAATAGAGGGAATGCCAACATATCAGGAATAAATATTTCTCCTCCAGTCATCCATTGCATTCTGTCAATAATAAACTTGGCAACAGTATCAATAAAAATCCAGAAGCGTGTCATTCGTTCATCTGTGATTAGAATTGTTTTGTCCTTTGCATACTGTTCTCTAATCACAGGGATGATTGAACCTCTTGAGCCTAAAACATTCCCATATCGGCAGACAGAAAATTTAGTAAGCGTAGAATATACATTAGCATGGATAAACAATTTCTCTGCTGTTGCCTTAGTACAGCCGTATAGGTTAACAGGATAACAGGCCTTGTCTGTGCTGATTAAAATTACTTTTTCAATGCAGTTATTTATTGAGCAATCAATTACATTCACCGATCCTTCCACATTCGTCCTGACTGTCTCAATAGGATTAAATTCGCAGTGAGGAATCTGTTTCATAGCAGCAGTATGGAAAACAATATCCACGCCATTCAAAGCACGATCAAGTCTTGTCCTGTCTCTGATATCTCCTACCAAAAATGCAACAGGAACAGTTGCATTAATTGATTTCAGCTCTTCAGAAAACAATCTATGCTTTTCCTCATCTCTTGAATAAATTCTAATACCTTTTACATCTGGATAGTTTTTGATAAGCTGCTTTGTGATTTCTTTCCCAAGAGTCCCAGTTCCTCCTGTGATTAAAATCTCCTTATTGCTATAAAATGTTTTCAAAGCATACCTCTCAACTCATCGATAGTTTTTGCGAAGAGACCGGCATCAGGATTTTTTGCATCTCGTTCAAGCACATAATGCATTTCAAAAATATAAGTTCCCTCCTCCATCTTTTTGTAATCAACAAACTTTTTAAACAGATACATTCCAGGAGTATGATCGCTGATATTTAACTCCCATCTACCTTTTTGGAATGAATGCTTCAAATAATCTTCTTCTGAGGCTGGGTACTCCGGGATGCATTCCAACAAATGTTCATTCCCATAATAAGGAAAATCAGAACAATTTTTTCTACAATCTGTACTAATATAAACATGAATTTTTCTTGGAATGAATCCAAGAAGGAAATATGTTTCAGGACGACAGGCTATTTTAACAAAAGGAATATTAAACTCCAAAAGGAATTTGAGTGAATATAAATCGAATACACTGCTGGTCAATTGATATCCAGATTGATTGCAGTATCTATGCATTTCTATAAATGTATCATGTAATAAGCATTCATTTACCTCTGCTGCTTTACTTGTTGGTTCAAATAATTGAGTTTTAAAAGTAATTTTATATTCTTTAGAATCTATTTTTTTTATCTCATCAACCATCCTCTTGAAATAATTGACATCATTTTTAAAAGTATTTGCCGAAACATCCAATACAATTTCAATCATAGTTTTCCTCCTATGGCTGCTGTTATTAAAATAGCAATTTCTCCAAAAAGCATTCCTGCATAAAAAGTAGATTCACCAATTATTTTATTATCATTTTTTGCTACTCCTTTAATGATATAGTAAAATACGAAAGAAGCAGAGCAGATAATTGAGATTAATATAATTTCAATCATACAAGCTCCTTTCTATTCTCCCACACCTTATTAAATGCAGATGCAATCAATCTTACCTCTGCATCATTTATCTCATATTTTTGAAATAGAGTTAAACAGAATTCATCTTTCTGATAGTTCTCAACTATTTCAAGTGGTTCAATATTTCTATATTTGAATACTGGCATTTTATAAAGAGGATCGATATATCCACAGCGGCAGAATTCTGATTGCATAGACATCATAGATTCTTTTATTTTAATCTCTGCATTTACTGCTTCAATAAATTTTTCTCTCTTTGGTGCATCTCCTTCTTCAAGATAAAAGAATGCCAGTACATAATACGCATGAAGAAAATTATTCTTTGTTGCTGAAAGACTCATGTTTGGAATAGCTAAACTATTCCTGAAAACATTAACAATATGATTTCTCCTTGCGATTTCTTCATCAATATGTTTCAATTGTTCAAGCAGAACTACAGCTTGAAACTCTGTCATTCTAAGATTCATTCCGACAAGATTTTCATAATCAAAAAAACTTTCATTTTTAGGAGCGGATGAAATAACTGCTTCAGCGTGATTGCGAATCAAGGCACATTTCATATATAAAGTAGGATTACTTGTTACAATAAATCCTCCCTCTCCGCTTGTAAAATGTTTACCTTGGGTGAAACTGAAACAGCCTATATCGCCAATAGTTCCAGCATGAGCAAATCCATCCTCACCATCATATTTTGCTCCAATTGCCTGAGCAGCATCTTCAATTACAAATAGATCGTACTCTACTGCAATTTCATTTATTCTCTGATCATACATATGCCCAAATAGATCCACTACAATAATCGCTTTTGTTCTTGGAGTAATTTTCTTTTTTACATCATCTGGGTCAAGACAAAATGTTTGAGGATCGATATCAGCAAACACTGGAGTTGCTCCATAAATCATAGGAGCAGTTGCAGAGCAAGACATTGACCAGGGAGTGACAATCACTTCATCTCCCGGTTTTAATCCAATTGCCCCACAAGCCACAATCAAAGCAGATGTACAGCTATTGACAGCAAGAGCTTTGTTGTCTCCTCCAAGATATTCAGAAAAGAATTTTTCAAGCTCCTTTACATTCTCTCCTCCCCAAAAAGCGTCTCTCCAACTTCCTCTATACCCAGAAAAATATTCTGAGTAAATAAGAGAATTCATCCTCTCCTTCATTTCACTTTTGCCATAGAACTTTTGATGCAACTTCAATTCTGCTGTTGGCTTTCCACCATTGATTGCAAGCACTCCCATCACTCTCCTCCTTCAATTTTATCAGTTCCTGGAATCTTTGATTCTCTGATTTTATTTATTTCCAAAAGCTCTGGTTCTGATTCAAGTATATTAAATATATCTTCAATTCCAAAATCTACTTCTCCTATTGCAGAAACAATTTCTTTCATTAATTCCAAATCCTCTGGATAATCCAAAGTCAATCTCAAGTCTGGCTTAAAATATTTTATAGGAGCATGGTAGTTTCCAATCTTCAAATTTTCAAAAGCATCATTCTGCAATTTGTCAGAATAGTTTAATATGTTCCATCCTCCATGACTTCTATGCTCTGGAGGAATCTGGCACTTCGCTATGCTCCTGATTACATTGCTTCTGTATATCTGAATATCAAATCCGTCCGGCCATCCTCTTATCAAGGCATTCGAAATATAATCATAATTGTATTCATGGAAACAATTGACCATTTTATCAAGCATAGCAATATCTATAAAAGGACAATCAGAAGTTATTTCAATTAAGGTATCTCCAGAATGCATTAAGGCACAATCAGCAACTCTTTCAAGAACATCATTCTCACTCCCTCTGAATATTTCTACTTCTGGGATTTCTCTTAACAAATCTACAAGCAAATTATCTTTTTTATTTGTGGTTGTAGCTACAATTATTTTATTTATCTCCTGACTTTTCAAAAGACGCTGAATCAGGAATTCAATAACAGTAAAATCACCAAATATTTTTTTAATAATTTTATCTGGAAATCTTGAACTGTTTAATCGTGCTTGAATAATACAAATTGTTTTCATGCTTGTCCTTTCATCATGTTGTAAACTCTGTGCACATTTAAAGCATCTTCTTCTGTGCAGTTAAATATAAAATTCTTTTTAGGATTATTCAGGTATGAAACACATTGGTTGTATAAAGCAGGAAGGAAATTTTCAAGTTTTGTTTCTGATGTTTCAATATTTATAGCAGAGATTGAATTATAATTTCCAAATGTCTTTTCCTTCTCTATATAATATCTGAATATCATTTTCCCATGTTCGACTATTCTCAGTCTTCCTTGATCTGTATGGATATCAATTTCAAAAATATCATAAGCTCTTCCATCGTGAGGAATCAGAGAAACATATTTGCATTTATCGTAAGACATGGAGACAAAATCAGTCCTATCATCTTTTGAATAATCATCAAAACCAATAGGACCAATTTTTTTAGCGTAAGTGCATTTTCCAAACATCAGATTGAAAAGATCGATAGCATGGCATCCATCTCTCAGCAATCCTCTAACATATAGACAAGATGCACTATATATTTTTCCATATATACCATTATTGATATCCATTCCCAATAGATACAATTCTGAAAATCGTCTTGAATAATCAACGACTATTTTTGCTTGAGGAATATGCTGCTTGCACAGAGATACTATTTTCTCTGCTTCTTCTAAATCTTTCCCAAAAGGTTTTTCCATCACAAGAATCTTTATTCCTTTTGCATTCTTCCATTCACAAATTTCTTTTATTATTCTTAGATGATATTCTGTAGGCACTGCTACCACAACAATATCAGCGGCATCATACTGACTTGAAAAAACAGAAATGCTTTTTGCTGGTTCACACATCCATCTTCTGGCTGCCTCCATTCTTTTATCAACATCTGTTTCGACAATTCCATACAGTTTCAATTTATTATTCGCTTTGATTGCATGAGCATGAGTCAGAATATTTTTTGTATGAGGAGAATCTATATTCAGTGGTTTGATTGCTCCGATGCTCCCCGCTCCTATGACGATGCAATTATATGGAATCATTCATTTTCTCCTTTACTTCTGACACTCCATTTTTATTTGTAACTTCAAAAATCTTATCAGCAGCAGAGATAATCCCTTCGTCATGCGAGACTATGATAAACTGTATTCCTAATTTATCAGACAATGTTTTTAGAAGCTCTGAGGCCTTGGGCTGTAGTTTTCTATCAAGCCACTTCATAGGCTCGTCCAGGATTATAGTATCGCTCGGGCGCGGACGAGAGAGCTGCCATAGAGCAATACGCAATGCAAAAGAAGCAACATCAACCACTCCTCCACCACTGTCGTCAATTGGATCAACTTCCATTCCATTTTTTTTGAAGAATAAATATGCCTCTGTCTTTCCTCTTTTCGGTTCATATCTAATTCCGAATTCATAAGGCACGTCAAAAATAGAATTGAGTGCAAGTGTAACGATACTTGAAATCTGATTGCTTAACTCCTCTTGGGTCTGCTTTGCTACTGACTGAATCAATGACTGTGCTTCCTGTATATTCCTCTGTCTCCTGACAAGAGCATTTTTATTCTTTTCATTATCAGCAATCTGTTTTTCTATCTGTTCTTTTTTACCGAAGAGATTATTCAATTTTCTTTCAAGGATTTCTGTCATACACTTTCCTCAATCATCTTTAATTCTTTTTCAAGCTGCTTATATTCTGATTCAATTTCCTTCTCCAATTTATCATTTTCTTTTTTAAGCTCTTCAAGTTTTTCCTCTGCTTGTTCAACTGAGGAGCAATCGAAATTTTCTTTCAAAGATTTAAACAGCTCCTTCTGTGAGCCTTCAATCTGCGCCACTTCAATTTTAGAATCGTCAATTTTCTTTTTCATTTTCAAAAGATTGTCTGCAATTTTACTGTCCATTTAATCCTCCATCGCCAAAGTGATTTCTTCTTGCACACCATTCCTGATATTATTTTCTTTTATTGCTCGCTCCATATTTTTTTCAAAACTAATATCAACGCTGTAATTAGTAGAAAGAGAATTGACAAATTTTTCCACTCGCTCATCTTTCTGCTTTCTTATTTCAATTGCTTCAGTATCAAACACATCTTTCTCTATAGGAATATCAATTCCTTTTATTTGTACTCCAACTTCTACAACAAATATTTTAGGCTGATAATCAATTTGATCTGAATCAGAGCGCATAATAGAGCCGGTAGAAATAAAAATTCTTCCATCTTCAGAGCTTGCAGCAAAATGTTTATGATTGTGTCCACAAATAATTAAATCAAACTGATGATATATGTCTAATATTTCTTTTTGAGTAGATGATTCAAATAATTTAGTTTTTGCTGGAGTAACCATTTCATGTATAACAATAACCTTTTTTTCATTTTTGCTTAGTATATAATCTGGAATTTTCTGTCCATAATTTAATCCATAAATATCAGTTTTATTTAATGAAAAAGGCTCTTTGTCTGACAATAATTTAACTTTCCCGGCTTTCACAAGAACATTCAAACTTGATTTAGGAAAATGATTAACATTATGATATGGCATTTCATGATTTCCGATAATAGTATAAAATGGCTGAGGAAGATTCTCGATTAACCAAGATTCAACTAATGGGGAAACTTTCCACGAGTCGCACAAATCACCGGCATCGATTATCGGAATGTTTCCATACTCCTCTTGTCGCTCCCTCAGCCAAAGAATTTTTTTCTTAAATGCTTCCCAGTAATTATCTATCCTGGAAATTGGATTTGTTTCTTGCGCATGGATATCAGAAGTGATAATAAAATCTGGATTCATTTTATCACCTTTACTATAGTATGCCCACACAAAGGACACTCGCTTGGAAAAGTATCATGAAATTCTTTTTCAATTTCGTTCAATTGATTCTGCAATTCAATTTTATCCTCTTGTCTATCTTTTAGAGACTCAATTTTATTATTTAATACGTTAATTGAACCTTGATTTTTTTCTAAAGAAATTATTTTATTAAAAATTACTACTACTTGCTGGTCAAACTTTCCATACTTCTTTAGTCTATCAACTATTTCATTCATTGATTTTATCTGTTTAATAGTTTGCATGAGATAAATATAGTTTTTATTTCCTTCGATCCAATTTTCAATATTAGAAGAAAGTTTGGAAACATCAATAGTAGAAAGTTTTTTCAGTCTGGACAGACTTACATCATTCTTTTTTATCTTCTCAATATAGTTTTTCAGTTTGGGAATACTCTCTTTTTGCAAACAATAATTCACTTCTTTATTGTTTAGGATTTTTATTTCCATCTTTATTCTATTCAAATCAGAATATTTCTTGAGTTCATTTTCATTATTTTTTATATTATCCAATATACTTTTTAAATCAGCATTCACTTCTCGTTTGGTACTTTCGATCTTCCCCATGCATGAATCTATTTTATCAAGGTGCGAAATTCTATTTAAAATCCTTTGTACTTCTCCAGGAGTTTCAGACAATAAAAATGGAGCATCCAACTGCTTCTGTAAATTGATCTCTGTAAACCTCAATATAGATTTTATTTCTGTTGGAACCTCTTTATCGAAGGCTGTTAGATGCTCCTCATTTACATTATAAAAATTCTCTTTGTCCTTTCCTCTTTCAATCAGATCATCAATCAACTTGATTGATACTTTTGTTTCTCCTCCCCAATTGCTTCTATATGAGTCTCCCAAAGGTCTATTATTGATCAACCAATTTAAACTGCGAAGGATAGCTGTCTTTCCTGAATCAGTACTGCCGACAATTATATTTACCTTGTCAGATAATTCCAATTTTGATTCTTTGTGAGATTGGAAATTAGACAGCTGAATAGATTTAATCATGTCCTATTACTCTCCAGAATCTTGAAAAATACATCTGCATCTATAACTATTATAGGCACTTTCATTGATTTATTTTTAAGAATCAGCAGCCAATCAGTATTTTTTTTCTGGTTACTTTTCGCCTGTTCCATCGCTGATTTTATATTCCAGTGCTCGCCTGATTTACATTCTACAGCAAAAGGGAATTTATCAATATACGATTCAGGAATAATTACATCTGTTCCTGACTGTCCCATATTACGTGGTTTGATACAGCAGAAATCCCCATATCCCCAAGACACTCCAAGCAAGGCTGCAATTTTTTCGCAAGCCCATTTTTGCAGATTCCTTCCCTTGGTCTTGGCGCTGGCTACACTTATTCTTGCCATCGTGGTTTCCTGTCCTTTGAAGAGATATCTTCTTCGATCTGCATCCATTTATCTTTCACTCGTTTTGACAATTCCTCTTCCAGATTATTCTTTTCAATATGATCGATCAGTCCATCAAAAGAATATTCTTTACCATCCCAGACAATTCTTTTTTTGGAGAACTTTCCGAGAGGAGTCAAAAGGTCATAAAGAAATTTGATATTTGAAGCAGTGTTATCTATGCCATAGTCAAACAGTACATCAAGAAAACACTCCCGGAAGGGGAGTCCAACTTTATTCTTTTTGCATTTTACTTTGATAGTGATGCCAACAACCCGATCCTTCTTGTAATGCTTTTCAACTTCAGCCAGCCAAACGACTTGACTGGCATAAAAATCAAGAGCTTTGCCTCCAGTTCTGATTTGTTTCTCACCAAACATTACGCCAATATTTGCGCGCACCTGGGAGATAACGATGATAACTGCATCTTTGTTTTTGATATCCTGCACACGCAAACGGAAAAACTCTGAAAGCATTTTCTGTTTTTCCATTCCATAGGTGCCCTTCAGTTTGGCATCCTCTCCCTTTTCTTCGGCTGCTTCAATTTGCTTTGTTCGTTCCTCGTCTCTTTTTATCTCCTGTGAAGATGTCAATGAGTCAAGAGAATCAAGTGTATAAATAAATGATTCTCCTTTCCTTACTTCTTCAACTTTCTTTTTTACATTCTCATTAAATTCTTCTATGGTATTTGAGAATGTCTGATTGTCTTCCATAATGTCAAAGCCATACAGCTTTTTAGGATCAAAAGAAAATCCTGCTTCAGCGTCATCATAGAACCAACTGAATTTCTTACCCAACAATTTTTTACAGTAGGCAATAAACTCCATAGCCACAAGAGTCTTGCCGGAGCTTTTATCTCCTACAAGGTTGAAAATCTTCCCCTTTGGAATTCCGCCACCTAATACTAAATCAAGTAAATCAATTCCAGTAGAAAGAAAATCAACTGATGCATTCTTTTCAATTGGCTTGCTTACTGTTTCCTTTACTTGCTCTACTGTTTTTTGAACTTCCGTTAGAATCTTTTTTGGCCTTCCCCGCTTTTTTAGCATATCCGTCATAATGTATTTCTCCTGCTATGATTTTATCAAGAATGGCTTCTTTTACTTTCAGACGCCCACCACATTTAATTCCCGCTCCCAGTCGATGGCACCAGGAGCGGATTGTAACAGTAGTGACTCCAGCTTTTACAGCTGCTTCATTTACTGAAATAAAGTTTTCGTCCATTATTTCTTATCCTTATATTTTGCCTCAAACTCATCAACGCAGTCATTCCACATATCACAGTTTTTACATTCAGGAGTGCTATCACAATCCTTCCCAAAAATATGCTTGAATGGACAATCCTTTGTATGCTGCTGTTCCTTCGGGGAAGGCTTTCGCTCTGTTGCTTCAGACTCAGTTTTCTTCTTCAGCACTTTCCTGACAGGCGCTTTTTCTTCCTTCTCCTCAGCTTCAGCTTCCTTCTCTTCTGCTTCTCCTTCCTCACCAAAGAGCATTTCCTTGGCATCATCATAGGTAGGAATAATCAAAAGGTCATCAAGCGAATAGGTGGTATTGATTGCATCCTCGTCATATTGTGTTTCACGCTTCTCGAAAGCAAAATCCTTGAACTTGAAAAACTTTCTTTTGTTAAATGTTTCCTCGCTCGCGCGAAAGACAATTGATCGTCCTTCCTCCAGGTCTGCGAAGATGATTGCTCCATTTCCTTCTTCATCTTCAACAATCTTGAGTTTTTCAAGCAGTTCCTTTTCAAAAAAGAAATGAGTCATATCAAGGAGCTGTACGCCTTTTTCTTCATCGTTACAGTCGATAATATTATAGATTGCTCGTCTGGACGGCTTCAGACTTTCTGCAAGCTGTTCATTTCCTTCCTCAATCAGCCGGTCACGTTCTTCACAGATTGGGCAGGATTTATTGTAGGTTTTATTCAAGCAAAGAACATTTTTCTTCCCCAATCCAATATACTTGTGAGTGTAAATATCGAGAATGTAGTCCGGCTCTCCCTTTTTAATTCCTTGCGGGTGATGAGTGGTGGCTACCGTATAGGGAAGAATATCAATTTTATTCTTTCCGTCTTTCACTTTGTAAAATTGAACATCATCAATTTTGGAAATATCAAGCAGAGTTGATCCTCTTTCTCCTCCCTTGTTCTTTTGGTTGTTGGCAATACGATCTCTCAGTGCACTCTTTCTGTCTTTTTCTCCCATTGTTTAATCCTTTCTATTTGTGGAGATTATTCATATCAGGCCCGCTTGTGGGCACCAATATTTTTTCTTTTTTAGCAGTCTTGATCAATATAATTCTTGTCTCATCGAACCACTCCCAATTTGCTACAGTGCCATCACTTTTTACTTTAAGTGGAGCAAGGCCATAGTGAATACATCCAGTTGAATAAACTGTAATGCCAAGACACTTACCCTTAAATCCAGAAACATTGTCTTGCAGAATATCATTCAGATGATATTTGTTATTCATTCCCTTCTCCTTTTCTTTTCAATCCAGCACGCTGACTGTCTGCTAAACCATCAGTGCCTTTTGGATTTTTTGGTGTTGAAAAATAATCTCTCATCCACAACTGGACAAGATTTTCAAGAACTGATTTACGATGATCGAATGATTTGATAACTCCTGACAAAATCTTTTTATTGTGAATCGCCTTTATCAAAGCAGTTGAAATTTGATTTATCTCTGGAGAGGAATCAATTATAGACTGAATCGCTTTCTCTGTCATCTTCTCAGTAGAAGTTTTTGCTTCTTTATATTTTTCTGCTTCTGCTACTTTTAATTTGTTTTCCAGTTCATTTACTTCTTTGTCAGCATCTGCTTCTAGTCTACAATACTGAAAAACTAATTGTGGCTGTTTCAGGAATTCTCCATCAAGATTTTCTTTATCAATTTTAATATCGTCTTCGTAGTTCATGCTACACTCCTTCAATAATTGCATCTCTCATTTGAATAATTCTTTTATCAAGCATCTTTGCAATCTTCTCTGGAGAATCATCAAACTTATCCTGTTCGGTAATTGATGCTTGAAGCTCTATGGCAATATTCTCATAATTGCCAAGATTAAAAATTCGTTTTACTGAAACCTGATTGATCTGCATAATTTCACCTCTCATATATATTATAGTCAGAACTTAAAATTTTTTAAAAATATTTCATTTTTTTAATATTGCTTCATAGCAGGATAAAATTAATCCGGCTTTTCCGCTATCATAATAATTATCCTTGAAGCATTCCAGGATATAAACCGCTTGTGGATTATCCTCATTCAAAACTACTTTACTCATATATCCTAAAATTGCTCTTCTAATCTGTTCAGGCTCCTCCTCTAATTTTGATAGAATTCCTGTTACACTTTTCCAACTTGCTTTTGGGTGTAGCAATCTTCTACACAAATTGATTACAGTTTCTTCCTCCTTCACTAAAATATTTTGGATCACCTCTGAAGTAAATTCACCAAACCCTTTTACTTTTTCCAATAGAATCAAAGCCTGTCGAGGACAGTTATCTGACACATCTAATATTTTATTTATTCCAATTTCATCCGGCTTTATTTCTTCCTTTTCACAAATTCCCTTTAACCATTTTTTCATTTCATCTGTATCTGGTTTACTTACTTGATATTGTGAACATCTATTTTTAATTGTATTTAATAATTTATTTGGATCAGTAGTACAGAGGAAAAAATAAACATGCTTGGGAGTATCTTCCAAAGCTTTTAAAATAGCGTTCTGAAAATCTCCTGTAGTCTTGTGGACCTCATCCAGGATATAAACTTTTATATTCCCGGTCAGGGATTGTAGATTGATCGTTTCCATTATCTGACGCGCTGTATCAATTCCTCTGGTATTACTCATATTGTATTCGTAAGTATCATATTCAGAGCAACCTAATTCCTTTGAAAGAATTCTTGCTATAGTGGTTTTTCCGCATCCGCTTTCCCCATAAAGTAAAAAGGTATGTGGCATTTTTTCTTTATCTTTCAGAAACCCTTTTAGAATCTGAATTGTTTCTTTGTTCCCAATCACCTCATTAAAATTATTCGGACGATATTTGATATGAAAGCTCATTCTTCTTCCTCCTTAAACATAGAGAACCAATTCCCATTAACATCTGATTTTTCAATCTCTACTTTTAAAGGAACTATGATCCAGTCCCAATATTTTTTAATTCGATTACACATAATATCAATCACTTCTTTTGAAATTAAATCAAACTCTTCCGGCACCATATCAAAAAGCATTGAATCGTGAATCTCTCCCACCAATTTACTTTTTAATTTTGGATTATATTTTAGAAACTTCTGTACTTCAATTAGACTCCAAAGCAGACAATGAAAGGCACTTCCTTGAATCGGAATATTACAAACAACTTTTCTATTCATTAAATTGTCCGCTCTAAATCCTGTCAGAAAATCTATGTATCCATTTGTTTGATAGAATCTCCATAATTTTTCTTTCCAATTATTATAAACCTTAAATCTATTATTCCAAAAATCATATTCAATATCTTCAATATGATTTTCAAATTTTTGAAAGCTCTTGATTCCTTTATTTTTTAAATTTTGAATATCTTCAGGCTGCATCATTTCCCATAATCCCTTGGCACAATTCCCCCAATAGTCTCCATAGAATTCAGGAAAGACAAATCTATTTTTAGCAGCATATCTAAGGTATTTTTTTTCCTCTGTATATTTTTCTAAAAGATAAATCTGAATAGCCATGTCCCTATGCATATTTGTAGTAGGATCGTTTATATATTCAAGCATTTTTGGGTCTTTATGATAGCAGGCTGAAACGCTAACCTCAATTCCGCTATAGTCAAATTCTACCAAAATATTTCCAGGAGAAGGAACAATTCCACTCCTCATTATTTTATTTGCTTCTTTATCCCTATGTGGAATATTCATAAAGTTTGGATCGGAACAACTTGAACGGTACGAACTAACAGTGTGTAGCATATAATTAGGATGAACTTTTTTATTTATAGAATATTCCAGCATGTTAGAAATATATGTTTCTTTCAGTTTGGAAAACTTTCTGTACTGTAAAATCTTTTTAGTAAACTCTGAATCTATTTTTTCTAAAACTTCCGCATCGGTTGATTCTCCTCCTTTAGCAGTTTGTTTAATTGATTTTATTTTCAATATCCCAAAAAATAATTCTTTCAATTGAAGTGCTGAATTATAATTTAAAATAGTTCCTTTTTCTTTTCTATATTTCCTTGCCTCAGATGAATTAACTATTTCAAGATTCAACTGATTCATGTCCTCATTTATTTTTAACACTGCTTCATGATAATAGTTTTTATCAATTTGAATTCCATTACTTTCCATATCAGCAAATGCTAAAAGTCCTTGCATAAAAAAATCAATTACTTGTCTTTGATAATGAGTAGAAATTAAATATTGATCCAAATATAATTTATACTCATAATAGGAATCCAATCCACAATATTCTAATCGTTTGTCTAAAGGAAATTTATCAAGGGTATTAATTTTATTTTCATCCATAACAAAAAATGGTTTGACTTCTTTGTCATAATCTTCAACCCCATATTGAACAAATGCTTGAAATTTTAATCCTGTTATTCCTGCTCGATTGTCAAGAATATGAGTACCAAGCATAGTATCCCAACACCAACCCTCGATGGAATGCTTCAAAACATTTTTTGCCCAGAGCTGTTCAAACTTTATATTCTGTCCTATCTTTTCAATCTTTTTATTTTGTAAAATTCTTCTCAATACTTTTAGAAAATCATCTTCATAGAAAATAGGAAAAGCAAAAGATTCAATTTTATTCTGACGTATTCTGGCAATACTCATACAAAGAATTTTTGATTGTTCCAAATAGGGATAAAGAGAATTGGTTTCAAAATCAATTACTATTCTTTCATTAGAAAGGGTTTCAAGAAATTCAATGGCATTTTCTTTTGTATAAAATTTAGTTACTTCTATATTATCTAATGAAGGAAGTCCAGGGTGATCAAAAGCATTTCCAATATTATTTCTAAAAATCTCTCTCAAAGCATTATTGTTTTCATCCCGTAAAAGATATGATGGGTGATAGGTAGGAAATATCACACAGTTATTTTTATAATCAGGAATCTGCCAACCTATCCACTGTTCAATTGTTTTGATTGATTGTCTATTTAAAAAATAAGATTCAAGAGCAGTTTTTCCTAATAGAATTATTTTCTTTGGTTTTAATTTTTCAATTGTTTCCATTAAATTATGTTGACAGCATCTTATTTCTTTTCCTGTAGGAGTTCTATTTCCTTCCGGTCTGCAAATAATTGCGTTTGTTTTCCAACAGTCCTCATCTAAATCAATTTGAATTTCTTTTAGTATTGATCTTAATATCTGCCCTGCTTGTCCTATAAGTTGAATTCCTTTTTCATCTTCTGTTTTTCCCGGAGCTTCTGCTATAATCAAAACTTCCTTTTTTCCATTCCCGGTGTATTTCATTTTCGGAGTCAGGCAGGTTTTATTCAATTCGCATAGATCGCATCCCTTTTTTATAACTGCTTGTTTTTTTTCTTGTAGAGATTTTGCAGTCTTAATTTTCTTTTCTGGAATTTCAAAAAAAGATTCTGTCATTCTTCCTTCCTAATCTTGAAAAAATAACTGAATGAGGCATTTCTAAACATAGCTATGTTTTCAAAAAGTTCCATTTCAATATTGGTATTCAGAATTTCCAAAAGGAACAGGGGATGAATAAAAAATTTTCCTTCAATATCAGTGTCAATATTTGTCTGAAATTTGATCTTACCAAATTCGTTTTCACTCTTGCAGATACATTTCTTATTTTTGATTTCAAATTCAATTTCCTTTGCAAAGACGTTTTTCTGGTCTGTCAGAATTTCGGTCAAATGCAATCCATCTTTTATCTCTTCAGGCAGTTTGACGCTCTTCTGCTTTTTTGCATTATAGATTTCTTCAAACTTATTAAAATCCATTTCTGTGATTGTCGATTTGATAATCAAGACATTCACATCATCTTTTTTGAATGCTATGAATTTCTCCCCTTCTCCATATTCATCAACCTTTAAATTGATAAGAATGTTAATACAATCAAACGGGAGTAGCATGGCAGACATTTTGCTTTTCAGTTTGAAAATGCTAATCCTGTATTTGTCTGTGGAGTATATTTTGTTTTCCTTTACATGAGCAAAGGCAGATGCGTCCGTTGAATTTTTATTGACGCAGAATTGAGTTAGGTTTAATCCTTCATTGAAATTATCAGGGAGCTTTTTAAATTCTACTTTTTCAGTTTCCAAATCCTTGAATGTTTTCAGTACTTCTTCATTCAAGGACAATTCAGCGTTTATCTTGTCAGTAGTGATTTTTAGATTCTCATTACTGATTTCCATTTCAATCTCTTTGTTCTTTATATTTTTTATGATGGAATTGAATTCAGAATACCGAATGGCAAAGTCTCTTTCAAATCTCTTGAAATTGACAGTGAAAACAAAACGGCCATTATAGCAAGATATTTTCCCATGAGTAAAATAAAGATATTTTCCTATTTCACTAAAATCATTTTCATTTATTCCATCTTTTAAAACTTCCAGTTTTTCAATTAGCTTATTGGTTTCTATTTTCATTGAAAATCCTCCAGGATTTAATTAAATTCTCTCTCTCTCTCATAAGTTTGAAAAAGCTTTCCAAATGATTTTTTAAATCCAAATCATTATGATAATTTAGATGTTCCCTTTGAAATGTATCTGCCAGATAGATTTTCATGATACTCCTTGAAATCATATTCTCTGCAAAAATAAAAACTACTCAAAATATTTTGATACTCTCTCTCTCAATTCAGTTGCTTGTACCGCTTCATTTGGGAATGTTGATAGATAAATTCTCATTTAATTTCCTTTAACAGTTTAAAAAATCCTTTTTTAAAGCAGTTGAAAAAATAAAAACTTTGAAGTCGCGGATATGTTAATTTATTCTTATTATATATTTTCATTATCTCTCTCTCTTGATAAAAGGCATTAAACTAAACCCACTTGCTATATAGATTTTCATTCAATAACTCCATAATTGTTTTGCATTCCTCCAGGTAAAAATAACTTTGTAATCTTGCTTTTGTTGAAGACAATAAAATTCTCTCTCTCTCTCTCTCAACATAGTTGTTCCAGCCAAATATATTTTCATCTTACTTCCTTCAAAATACTTAAAATTATTTTGACATCTTTAATATATACAAATGACTCCAATTTAGAATTTAAAATTTTCATTATCTCTCTCTCTCCTGAAATAGAACGATCTCCAGGATGTCCCGCTATATATATTTTCAAAATAGACTCCCATTATTCATATATTCAAACTTTCTTGGATATTCAGGAATTGCTTTTTCCAATTCCATAAAATATTTGATATTGATTTTATCCCGTTCATGGTAATCTTCAGATAATTTTTTAATATCACATTCCATTAGAGAAACAAATTGCTCTATAATTTTTTGTTTCTCCTTTGGCATAGTAAAATAATTTGCATCAAATTTATTTAGAGAAGGACTTTTTTCAGATATATTTATTTTTAATTGCCCAGCAAGATAATTAAATTTTCCATTTTTAAATGCTGGCATATAGAATCCACCGAATCTGCTATTCATCACCCAGGAAGTAGAATCAACACTGTACCAGGGATATCGAAGCATTAAATCAAAAGCAGTCAATCCGAATCCATGAACTTTTACTTTTGGAATTCCTTTTGAATCACAAATATATTTTGAGAATAGATTATCAAGCCAGGAAATCAATTCTTTATTCCCAATAGGGACCATGCCACCAAATGCAATATAAGAATATTTTTTTAGATATTGATTCAAATATTTTATATCTTCCCCATAATGATAACAGGGAAGAGGATTCAATCCTGCATCTTCCATTATTTTTTGATTTTGTAAAGTAATTTCTGGATTCTGAATATCATCAAGCACAGCATAAGTATCAATTAGAGATTGATTTTCTTTAATGAAATAAATATAATCTTGCAGATCAATTTTAATTCCCTTTGACCATGCGGAGAAAGCCCCACTATCAAGAAAGAAAGATATTTTATTGTTCATAAGTTGTATTGTCAAATCCTTTCAAAGCTTCTTTTCTTTCAGTGCAAGCTCCACATTTCCCACAGTGAATTTCTTTTCCCTTATAACACGTCCAAGTTTTTGAATAATCTATTTCTAATCTTTTTCCAATCAAAGCAATTTCTCTTTTTGTTTTAAGAGTAAAAGGAGCATCAATTTGAATATGTTTGTATGTACCTTCAAACATAGATTCTGACATATGGATAATAAAATCTTCTCGACAGTCAGGATAAATTGCATGATCCCCTGCATGATTAGCAATCAATACGTATTTACAATCATTTGATTCTGCAATTCCGCCAGCAATTGAAAGCATAATTCCATTACGAAAAGGAACTACTGTTTGCTTTTGATTTTCATCTTCATAATGTCCTTCTGGTATTTCTCCTCCAGTTTGAAGAAGATTAGATTTTAAAAATGGAGTGAGGACAGATATATCAATCATATGCCAAGGAATATTTAA
>Ga0265297_10004059_pt1 | contig 24793 bp, 26 predicted proteins | sample Munlanlwell13791_FD_192502 | JGI IMG/M metagenome (GOLD analysis project Ga0265297, IMG submission 192502) | Leachate microbial communities from a municipal landfill in Southern Ontario, Canada - Leachate well 137-91 | ecosystem: Engineered > Solid waste > Landfill > Unclassified | place... | reverse complement strand
GTAGCTGAAAACAATTTTGTCGGGATGCACGCGTTTTATTCCCGTCGCTACGCACGGCGTCCTGCCGTGCGGGGCTTCCGAGCAGTCAAAGTCCCAATATTCATACGCTATGACAGCGCATCCGACAGGACAGACCGCAATGACATCCTCGCGGATACCCAGCTCGTCTATGACTTCGCAGACCAGCCTGTGCACGATGCTGTGGCCGCAGCCCGAGCAATAGTGCGTGGGCACAGCCCTTAAAGACGCGGGGCGCTCGAATACTTTCTTCATGCGTACACCCTTTTCCTGGACTTCGGCTTCAGGATATCCTTTATCGCCTCTATGATCGCTTCCTCGGTCGGCACGCCGCCGCCGGCCCTTCCGTGGAAATGTATCGGCCTTTGCCCGAGTATCGAAAGCTTCACGTCGTCCACCATCTGCCCGGCGCTCATCTCGACCACGAGGAACGCCTTCGATTTCCTCGCCAGCTTCTGCAGCTGGGCCTCGGGGAACGGCCATAACGTCACCGGCCTGAACATCCCGACATGGAGGTGCTCATGGCGGGCCTTCGAGATAGCCGAGCGGACTATCCTGCTCGTCGTCCCGTACGCGACGACGACCAGGTCCGAGTCCTCGGTATAAAGCGATTCGAACCGGGGTTCCTTGGACTTTATCTTGTTATATTTCATCTGCATTATCCTGTTGAGCTCCTCGAGCTCTCCCTCCCCGAGAAAAAGGGAGCGGACGACATTGGGCTTGCGCCCTTTGCATCCGGTAAGGGCCCACGGCTTATGCGAGCTGACCGCGTTCCTGCCGTTCAAGTGGCGCCTTACCACCTCGACCGGCTCCATCATCTGGCCGAGTATGCCGTCGCCGAGTATCATAACTGGATTCCTGTATTCATCGGCCAGGTCGAAGGCAAGCTGGGTCAGGTTCCACGCCTCCTCTACGGTCGACGGGGCCAGGACCATAGTCCTGTAATCTCCGTGTCCGCCGCCGCGTGTCGCCTGGAAATAATCCGCCTGCGACGGGGCGATATTGCCCAGGCCCGGGCCTCCGCGCATCATATTCACTATTACCGCCGGAAGCTGGCAGGCCGCCATGTATGATATGCCTTCCTGCTTCAGGCTTATGCCGGGGCTGGAACTCGATGTCATCGCGCGCGCTCCGGCGGCCGAAGCGCCCAAAACCAGGTTTATCGCCGCGAGTTCCGATTCCGCCTGTATGAAAGTGCCGCCCGCCTCCTGCATGCGGAAGGACATGTAATGCGTCAGCTCGTTCTGCGGCGTTATCGGGTAACCCGCGTAAAAAGTACAGCCGGCATGGACCGCGGCTTCACCTATCACCTCGTTACCGCACATGAGTATTTTTGCCATAATTTTACTTGTATACCTCTATACAGACTTCCGGGCACATTATAGCGCACATCTTGCACCCTTTGCATTTTTCAGGGTCCGTCTCCGTGAATTTCGCGGGATGCACGCCCCTGACGTTCATGGACTCATCGATTATAATAAGTTTCTCGGGGCAATTGATCGCGCAGAGCCCGCAGCCTTTGCACGCATTCCTATCTATGGTTATTTTTCCCATCAGGCCTTTACCGCTTTCCCTTTCGAGAACATCTTCTTTATCTCCGAGGCTATCCCGTAGGCGTCGAGCCCGTACGCCTTAAATAAATCCTCTTTCCTGCCGTGCTCAACAAACTTTGAAGGGAATCCCAGCCTCTTTACGGAAACGTCGCTTATCCTCTCCCCCTCGAAGAACTCGAGGATCGCGCTTCCGAAACCGCCCTCGAGGACGCCTTCCTCGACCGTAACGAATTTCTTGGTCCTTGCGGCCAGGCTTTTCAGCAGTCCTTCATCGAGCGGCTTGATGAACCTTACGTTTATCAGCGAGGTCTTGATCCCCTCGTTGAACAACAGCCCTGCGGCCGCGCAGGCGGGCCAGACCATAGAGCCAACCGCGAGTATCGCGACCTCGCCTTCCTTTGACATTACCTCGGCCTTCCCGCAGGCGATCGGGGTATCGGTCTCGAGGACCGGCGGTGCGACTATCTTGCCCCGCGGATATCTTATAGCGACCGGGCCGGAGCAGCGGTTCACCGCGTAATCCATCATGCCCTTGAGTTCGGCCTGGTCCTTCGGCGCGAGGAGCGTCATGTTCGGCATGTGCCTCATGAAGGCGATATCGAAAAGACCGTGGTGCGTGGCCCCGTCCTCGCCAACTATGCCGGCCCTGTCCAGGCAAAAGACGACATGGAGGCCCTGGAGACAGGTGTCGTGGATTATCTGGTCATAGGCGCGCTGCATAAATGTGGAATATATGGCAACGACCGGCACGAGACCGCCCTTTGCCAGCCCTGCCGCGAAGGTCACCGCATGCTGTTCGGCCATTCCGACGTTGAAGAAACGGTCCGGGTAGGCCTTCTGGAACTCGTCGAGGCCCGTGCCTTCCGGCATCGCGGCCGTCACGGCCGTTACCTTAAGGTTGTCTTTCGCAAGCTCCACCAATGATTCGGAAAAGGTATCGGTGAATGATTTCACGGGGGGCGTTGCGGAACTCCTCAGTTCGCCCGTCTCGACATTGAACGGGGCGGTTCCGTGGAATTTCCCTGGATTTTTTTCCGCGTGGTGGTAACCCTTGCCCTTCTTCGTCAGCGCGTGTATCAATATCGGGCCGCCTAGACACAGCGCGCGGTCTATAGTATTGATCATCTCCTCGAGGTTATTGCCGTCTATCGGGCCGATGTACCTGAGCCCGAGTTCCTCGAAAAGCATCCCGGGAATGAGCATGCCCTTCATGCTCTCCTCGAGCTTCTTCGCGGCCCTGTATACTCTGAAACCGTACCACGGGACCCTCTTGATAAGGCCTTCCATATCCTTGTGTATTTTATTGTAGGTCGGATTTATGAGTATCTTGTTGAGGTATTTTGAGAACGCTCCTACCGACGGGGCTATGGACATCTCGTTATCGTTGAGGATTATCAGCATGTCCGTCTTGCTGTGCCCCGCGTCGTTCAGGGCTTCGAGGGCCATACCTCCCCCAAGAGAACCGTCGCCGATCACCGCCACGACCTTGTATGACTCGCCGGTGATATCCCTGGCTTTAGCAAGTCCGAGCGCGGCGGAGATCGAGGTCGAACCGTGCCCAACGGTAAAGGTGTCATAGTCGCTCTCGAACGCGTTCGGGAAGCCGCTGAGGCCCCCGAACTGGCGTATTGTCCTGAATTTCTCGCGCCTGCCCGTCAGGATCTTGTGCGCGTACGCCTGATGCCCTACGTCCCATACGATCTTGTCGTAGGGGGTATTCAGGCAATAATGCAGGGCTACCGCGATCTCCATCGCCCCCAGGCTGGGGGCCAGGTGGCCGCCGGTCTTCGAGACCGTGTCAATGATGAATTCACGCATCTCCCTGACAAGGAGCTCGCGCTCCTCTTTGGACAATATCCTTATGTCCTGCGGAGAATTTATGGAATTAAGTATTTTGAACATATCATTTCTTGCGGTTTAGGATGAAATCGGCCAGGTCTCCCAGCGGCTTGGCCCTGCGGCCGAAGATCTCGATCTCCCTATGAGCCTTCTTGACCAGCCTCGCGGCCTCTTTTTTTGCCCCGTCAACTCCAAGCGCCAGAGCAAAACCCTCTTTGTCCAATATATCATCTATGACTTGAAACGTAAAGCCGATATATTCCCCGTACCTGGTCAGGGCTTCCGCCTGTTTCCTCGACGCGCGGGCGGCAACGGCCCCTATCCGGCACGACCCGGCTATCAGCGAGCCGGTCTTGCGCGCATTGATGTAGGTCAGTGTCGGAAGGTCGGGATCGGCCTGGTTCTTGATATCCACGACCTGCCCGCCTATCATGCCATAGGTGCCTATAGCCTCTGCGGCGGTCCTTATTATCTCGTTGTTGACCTTCGGGTTCCCGCCTTTGGCCATCAGGCCGAAAGCGAAGGTCAGGAGCGCGTCTCCGGCAAGCACCGCGACGCCCTCCCCGAATTTCTTATGGCAGGTGGGCTTTCCCCTCCTGTAATCATCGTCGTCCATCGCCGGCAGGTCGTCATGCACCAGCGAATAGGTATGCATCAGCTCGATAGCGCATGCGGCGGGCATAGCGTCCTTTATATCGCCCCCACAGGCTTCGCAGGAAGCGAGCACGAGTATCGGCCTTACCCTCTTGCCTCCGGAAAAGACCGAATATCTCATCGCCCTGTGTATCTCTTTCGGGTATTCGTTCTCCTGCGGCAAATATGCGTCAAGGGCCGCGTCGATGGCCTTCCCGCGGCTCCTCAAGTAACCGGCGGTCTTCATCAGCCCTCCAGTTCTTTCTCGTTGAACGGCTTGGCTTCAAGCTTTCCCGCGCCGCTCTTTACGAGCACTTCGACTTTCCTGCGCGCGGAGTCGAGCTTCTTTGAGCAGAGCTGCGCGAGCTTCACGCCCTCTTCATATCTCTTAAGCGAATCGTCCAGGGACAGGTCGCCCGACTCAAGTTCCGCAACGACCTTCTCAAGTTTTTTCAGCGCATCCTCAAATTTAATCTCGGCCGTCATCTGGGTCCCTCCTTGATAATATCCTTTATCTCGCTGACCAGCTTTCCGCCGGAAAGCTTCGTCTCTATTATATCACCGCGCTTGAGCCCTTTTACATCCCTTAATACCCTGCCGCCCGGCATGAGCTGCGGCGCTACCGTTATGCTGTATCCCCTCTTTAATATAGCAAGCGGGGATAGCGCGTCCATCTTCCCTATAAGCGCGTCGAGCCTGCCGGCCCTTATCTCGATACCATGCAAAAAAATTGTGTCGCGCGACCTTTCCAGGTCGTCGAGCTCCTGCCCGTAACGCTCTATCGACTCGAGGGGATATTTGAATACCGGGCTGCCAAGCAGGTCCGCCAAACGGCTTTCGTAAAGGGTGACCGCGCCTCCGAGGGAATTCCTCAGGTCCTTTACGAGGCCTTCGACCCTTTCTACAAGCTCTTCCTTCCTCGCGATGACGAGCTCCGCGGCCGCCGAGGGCGTAGGCGCCCTTAAGTCGGCGGTGAAATCCGCTATCGTGTAATCCACTTCGTGCCCGACCGCGGATATTACCGGGATACGGGAATCATATATCGCCCTCGCGACGGCCTCTTCGTTAAAAGCCCAGAGGTCTTCAAGACTGCCTCCTCCGCGGGCTATTATCATTACATCTATATCCTTAAAACGGTTCAGGTCGTTTATAGCGCCGGCGATCTCTTCCGAGGCGCCGTCGCCCTGTACCCTGACAGGATATATCAATATCTCTATGTCATTGAACCTGCGCCTGAGTATGTGAAGTATGTCGCGTATCACGGCGCCTGTCGGCGACGTCACTATCCCAATCTTGGACGGCAGCATCGGCACCGGCACCTTGTGCGCCTGGTCGAAAAGGCCTTCCTCCTGCAGCCTTTCCTTCAGCTGTTCGAACGCGAGCTGCAGCTCGCCGACGCCTTTCGGTTCCGCCCTTTCGACATACAGCTGCGTCTGGCCGGTCTTATTATAATAGCTGACCCTGCCGAAACACAGCACCTTGATGCCGTCCTTCATCTGGAACTTTACCGACTGGTTAGAACCTTTGAAGAACGCGCACTGTATGACCGACTCGGCATCCTTAAGGGCAAAATACATATGCCCCGAAGAATGCAGCTTGAAATTCGAGACCTCGCCCTCCACCCAGACCTGCGGAAAAGTGCCGTCAAGGACGGCCCTTATCTCCCTGGTTATCCGGGTTACGGAATATATCAGGCGGCCTGCGTCAGCTATCGGAGTTTCTCCTGTATGCGTTTTATCGCGGTTGCCTTGCCCGTCTTGTCGTCGCATGTTATGACCGCGCCCTGCAGCTGGACATCCGAATCGGCCATCTCGAACCTGGTCGGAAGGCCTGTAATGAAACGCCTTATTATCTGTTCGGGCCTCCTGCCGAGCACCGAATCGAACGGGCCGGTCATCCCGGCGTCCGATATGTACGCTGTGCCCTTTTTGAAGACCCTCTCATCCGCGGTCTGTATATGCGTATGCGTGCCGCATATCGCCGTCACGAGCCCGTCCAGGTAATAGCACAAGGCTATCTTCTCGGAGGTCGCCTCGGCGTGCATGTCTACCACTATCACGGGCGTTTCTTTTTTGAGTTTCTCTGCCTCTGCAATCGCGGCCTTGAACGGGCACTCCACTGCCTGCATGAAGACTCGCCCCACGAGGCATATCACGCCGACCTTTGCGCCGGTCCTGGAATTCAGGACGATAGAGCCTTTTCCGGGAGCGCCTTCTCCGTAATTGAGCGGGCGCAGTATCCTGGGCTCCCTGCCCAAGCCCTCGATTATCTCTTTCCTGTCCCATATGTGGTCGCCGTTCGTCAGCAGGTCGATACCCATGCCGAGGAGGTCATCGGCTATTTCCGGCGTTATCCCCGCCCCGCCCGCCGCATTCTCCGAATTCGCTATCGTAAAATCAATCCCCTCCCTTTTTTTAATTACGGGAAGGATTGATTTCACGGCGTCGCGGCCGGGTTCGCCTACTATGTCCCCGATAAACAGTATGTTCATTTTTTACTTAGCGTATTCTATCGCGCGGGTCTCGCGTATGACCGTTATCTTGATCTGGCCCGGGTATTCCATTCCTTCTTCGATCTTCTTCTTTATCTCGCGGGACAGGACCGTCGCCTGGGCATCGGTTATCTTGGTCGGTTCAACGATCACCCTTATCTCGCGGCCGGCCTGTATCGCGTATGCCTTCTCGACTCCCTTGAACGAATCGGCTATCTCCTCGAGCTTCTCGAGCCTCTTTATGTATATCTCGAGCGTCTCGCGCCTTGCGCCCGGCCTTGCGCCTGAAACCGCGTCGGCGGCGCTTGACAGGACCGTATAGATCGATATGGGCGCTATCTCGCCGTGATGGCCTTCGATCGCATTCACCACCAGTTCGTTCTCTCCGTATTTCTTTGCCATCTCCGCGCCAAGTTTCGGATGGGCGCCTTCTACCTCGTGGCTGACGGCCTTGCCTATATCGTGCAAAAGCCCTATGCGTTTCGCGAGCTGGGCGTCAAGTCCGAGCTCGTTTGCTATAGTGCCCATGATGAACGCGGACTCTTTAAGATGGTCCAGGACATTCTGGCCGTATGACGTCCTGTATTTTAACTTACCGATAAGCTTGACGAGTTCCGGATGGATACCGCGGACGCCGACCTCGAAGACAGCCTGCTCCCCGGATTCCTTGATCGAGACCTCCATCTCCTTCTTGACCTTCTCGACGATCTCCTCGATCCTGCCCGGGTGTATCCTGCCGTCTTCCATGAGGCGCGTCAAGGCTATGCGGGCGACCTCTCTCTTTATCGGGTCAAATCCGGATAGTATGACGGCTTCGGGAGTATCGTCGATTATGACGTCTATGCCCGTGGCCATCTCGAGCGCCCTGATGTTGCGTCCCTCGCGCCCGATTATCCTTCCCTTCATTTCGTCATTCGGCAGGTTCACGACCGATACCGTAGATTCGACCGTATGCTCGACGGCGCATCTCTGTATGGCAGTAGCCAGTATCTCGCGCGCCTTCTTGTCGGACTCCTGCTTCGTCTCTTCCTCTATCCTCTTTATCATGAGGCCGGCTTCCTGCCTCACGTCCTCTTCCATCCTCGCAAGGAGAAGTTTCTTGGCTTCCTCGGCGGTCAATCCCGATACCCGCTGGAGCCTGTCCTTCTCTTCGGCCAGCATCACCTTATATTCTTCTTCCATCGAATGGAGCTTCTGCTCCTTCACGGAGAGTTCCTTGAGCTTATCGCTAAGCTCCTTCTCCTTCTTGTCCATGACCTCGACCTTCTTGTCGAGGTTCTCCTCGCGCTGGATGAGGCGTTTTTCCACGTTAAGGAGCTCGGCGCGCCTGTCCTTCGTCTCCTTCTCAAAATCCGCCCTTATATTATGGAGCAGCTCTTTCGATTCGAGTTCTATTTCCTTCTTTCTGTCCTGCGCCTTCTTATCCGCTTCCTCGATGATGAGCTTCGCTCTCTCTTCGGCTGACTGCACCTTCTTTTCCGCATACATCTTCCTTATAACAAAACCTACTAAGCCTCCGGCTACGAAAATAACAAGCCAGAGGACGATGGCAATAACACCGTTCATCTTGGTTCCCCCTTTGTGTAAAACCTGGCTATATTAGAGTTATGCGGTAAGGAGTTTCGTGACGGGCTTATCGTGGGAAAGGGTGGGTAATTTCCTGACGATCTGGAATTTGAATGCGAGGCCTACGGTCGGGACTCCTGGGCGGAGCCTCGTAAGGAATTTATCATAATAGCCCATGCCGCGGCCCAGGCGGTTGCCTTTCGTATCGAACGCAACTCCCGGGACAATAGCAAGGTCTATCGAACGCGGATGAAATACCTCAAAATGCGCCTTCGGTTGATAAATTCCGTAAGGGCCTCTAACCAGATCTTTATCGGGATCCATTACCTCGGATACCACCATTTTTTTCTTTCTCACTTTAATGACCGGCACCAATACAGCCTTACCACGTTCCAAAGCCGCCTCGATCATCGGCATCGTCTCAACTTCGCCGTCTTTCGAGACGTAAAACATTATTACGTTCGCCCTCCTGAACTCGGGCAACAACAAAAGCCTCCTTTTTATAGCGAGGCTCCTCTTATGCCTTTCTTCCTCCTTTTGGACTGTTAACCTTCTAAGGATCTTATCTCGTAAGTTCTTTTTTAGCTTTTCGACCATCTACCGTCTATTATAGGTTAAAACCGCCTTTAGTCAAGGGGAAAACACCCCTTCGAAAAACCCCGTAAGCAGGCCGAACGAATTCGTGAAAATCATTGCTCCGATTACGATTAGGAAGATGCCGCTTACCAGAGATATTGCCCGCATGTGCTTCTTTACGGCCTTGAAATAGGCGAGAAAATTGTTTATGAGGAGGCTTGAGACCAGGAACGGGATGGCAAGGCCCAGGGAATAGCTCAGGAGCATCGCGGCTCCCCTGCCGGCGCCTCCGGTCGCGGAACTCAAAACAAGGATAGACGCCAGTATTGGGCCCACGCAGGGGGTCCAGCCTATCGCAAATGCCGCCCCGACAAGCGCCGAGCCGGCATAACCGGCCGGTTTGGCCCTGAATTCCAGCTTCTTCTCCTTTTGCAGAAAACCGAGGTTTATCACGCCTGCAATACAGAGGCCGAAGAAAACAACGATGGCTCCTCCCGCCCTCCTCATAATATCCCTGTTCTGCGGCAGGAAACCCCCGAGGAAATTAAGTGACAACCCAAGGGCAACGAAGACCACCGTGAATCCGGCGATGAACATCAGCGAATGCGCAAGCGTCAAAAGCCGCACCCTCTTCGGAAGGGATTCACGGGTGAGTTCCCCGAAGGTTATCCCTGTTATATAGGTCACGTACGACGGGAGCAGCGGCAATACGCACGGCGACAGGAAAGACAGGAACCCGGCGATGAACGCCGCCGTCAAAGTAATAGTGGCAGAGCCGCCTTCCATCTTCAGATCCTCCTGCTTATCGCCAAAGATTCCTTGCACGGCATGGCGGTAACATACTTCTCAACATCACCGCCGAAACACTTTATCCTGGCCTGCCCGGCACCATCCTTCCCCAGGGCATACCTGGCAACTATCGAGACCGCCTCGTCAAAGACCGCCTCGTCCGCTTTCCCCCGCAGCATCGATACGGGGCCGAGGGGCTCCTGCGCGTGCAGCATGAGGTCGGTGCCTTTTTTAAGGGAAACTATCTTGTAGTTCTCGCCGTTATTCCTTCCGACGACCAGTTTCACTTCCGGGGACATCCTGAAATGCCTTCCGTGCTTCAGCAGCTCTATGTCGCCGGCGTCAAAGCCCGGCTTATACTTCATCAGGTCCCCGAGCCTCTTCTCGAATTCCTTCTCGGCAAGCACACACCCGCCGGCGGAGGCCGGGTAATTTTCCACTCCGAACCGTTTTGCCAGCGCCATCTGCGGCTTCCGGGAACGGCCGGACATCGACATCAGTTTATTCCTGTCTATGAGCCCTTTTTCTTCGGCTATCGTCGGAGGGAAGAGCTTCGCCGAAAGTGGCCTCAGCAGGTACCCCTTTAGGCCCGAATCCCTTTCTATTATCTTCATGGCTTCCCTCCTCTGGGAGAACGGCCTCTGCCCGAGGACCTCCCCGGTAAATACGAAGGATGCCTTCTTTTTTCTCATGTACTCCCCGGCTTTTTTTAACATGAATATCTTGCAGTCTATGCACGGGTTGATAGCGGTCCCGTAACCATAGACGGGGCTCTTCAGCACGTCAAAGAACTCCCCTGTAAGGTCAATGACGGTGAGCGGCATGCCCTTGCTGTCAACGGCCCCGTTAAAAAAGACCGTCGTGAAGTGCACAAGCTCGACATCGATGCCCTGCTCCATGACCAGCCTGGCGGAGACGATCGAATCGAGCCCGCCGCTGAACAATCCTATGGCTTTTGTTTTCTTTTCCATAATGTCTCAATGCGTTCCTTCAACTGCTTCTCGAAACCGGTCTCCCCCGGTTCGTAATATACGGCCTTTTTCGGGATATACTCCTGCTCCACGAAATGCCCCTCGAAATCGTGCGCGTATTTGTAGCCCTTGCCGTGGCCAAGTTCCTTGCCGTCCATGGACGCGTCCTTCAGGTGCGCCGGCACTTCCATGACACGGCCCTCCTCCACGTCCTTTAGCGCCTTTTCTATGCCGAGGTACGCCGAATTGGATTTCGGCGCGCACGCGATATAGACCGCGGCCTCGGCAAGAGGTATCCTCGCCTCGGGCAACCCGACGAATTCCGATATTTGGAACGCCGCGTTCGCGACAACTATCGCCTGCGGGTCCGCGAGCCCGACATCTTCGGCGGCACATATGACTATCCTGCGCGCTATGAACCTCGGGTCCTCCCCGGCATACAACATCTTTGCGAGCCAGTATAGCGCGGCGTCCGGATCGGAACCCCGCATCGACTTTATGAACGCGGATATCGTGTCATAATGCCCGTCCTCGTCCTTGTCGTATACGACTGCCTTCTTCTGGATGCATTCTTCAGCGACCTTCAGCGTTATGTTCACTGCGCCTTCCTTGGAGGCCGGCGTAGTAAGGGCGGCGAGCTCGAGGGCGTTCAATGAGCGCCTCGCGTCGCCCTCGGAAAGCTTGGCAAGGAATTCAATGGCCTGTTTTTCCGCCTTTATAGGCATATTCCCGAGGCCGCGCTCCTTGTCCTTGAGCGCGTTGTAAAGTATCGTGGTGATATCCGCTTCGCCGAGGGCCTTGAGTTCGAATACGAGCGACCTGGATATAAGCGGCGCGACTATAGAGAAGAAAGGGTTGTATGTCGTCGCGCCTATCAGCACGACGGAACCGGCCTCGACGTCCGGCATCAGCACATCCTGCTGCGCCTTGTTGAAGCGGTGTATCTCGTCTATGAACAGTATCGTCTTCCTGCCGTACAGGGAGCGCCGCTGTTTCGCGGACTCTATTTCTTTCCTGAGTTCCTGAACGTTTGAGGTCGTCGCGTTGAGCTGCACGAATTCCGATTTTGTGGCGTTTGAAACGACGTGGGCGAGCGTGGTCTTTCCGGTGCCGGGGGGGCCGTAGAGGATAAGTGACGTGATCGTGTCGGCCTCGATGGCCCTTGAAAGGAGCTTTCCTTCGCCTATTATATGGGATTGGCCCACGAACTCCTTAAGGCCGCGGGGCCTCATCCTTGCGGAGAGGGGCTCCGCCTTGTAGGATTGTCTCTTCTTTTTTTCGAACAGGTCTTTCATGCGCTAGCGCAGCTTTGCTTCAAACTTCCTGACCAATACCTCGCGGACCTTTCCGTCGAGCGAGTTGACCTCCGCGTCCGTCAGCGTCCTGTCGGGGGCCCTGTATTCCACCGAATACAGGATGCTCTTGCATCCTTTCGGCACCTGTTCCCCGCGATACAGGTCGAACGGCACAACGCTGATCGCCAGCACGCCGCAGGTGTCCTTTATCGTGCTGACTATATCCGCATTGCTTATCTTGTCCTCGACGATCAGCGATATGTCCCGCGCGGACGAAGGGAACCTCGGCATCTCCGCAAATTTCCTCTCCAGTTTCGCCGCCTCGTAAATTGGCGCCAGGTCAAGCTCTCCCACAAAAACGCTGCTCTTGATATCGAATTTATCGAGCAGGGCCTTATCCACCCTGCCGATCGCGCCTATCCGGTCCGCTCCTATGCTTACAACAGCCGACGCCGCCGGAGAGAGGAGAGGAAGCGGCTTTACCTCGAACGAATAGTCCCTTATGCCCAGCTTATCGAAAAGGACTTCGATTATTCCCTTAATGTCGAATATATCAACGGCTTCTTTCCTGCACCAATCCTTCTTCTTAGTCCCGCATAGCGTTATCGCGAGCACTCCGCTTTCGCGCGGGGTACCATCGCCACCGCATGAATAGGATTTACCGAGTTCGAAAACATTTATGTCGGAGACTTTCCTGTTCAGGTTATGCGAGACCACATCGAGCATCCCGCAGACCAGCACGGACCTGAGCGTCTCGGATTCCGAACTTAACGGGTTCTGCACCTTAAGCACGTTCTCGTCGGGGATATTGAGCGCTTTCTGGACGTACGGGTCCTTGCACCTGAGGGAGTACGTTATCACCTCGTTAAGCCCGGCCCCGGCCAGCACTTCCCTTGCCGCCTCTTCCACTATCCTGTCGCGGCTCTTCTGGCCGCCCTTTCCCCACAGCTGTATCCTCGAGAGCGTCTCCGGGATCTTATCGTATCCGTAAATGCGCGCGATCTCCTCGACGAGGTCTATCTCGGCCTTGAGGTCCCTCCTGAAAGACGGCGCCGACACGAGCAATGTGTCCTTGCCTGACGGCTTGACGCCGAGACCAAGCCCCTTGAGTATCGAGGCGCATTTTTGCGCCGGGATCTCCGTGCCGAGTATCCTGTTCGCCCTGGATATGCTGAGTTTTATCTTTATATCTTTCGGCCCTTTAGAGCCCATATCGGTAATTTTCGATATCTCGCCTGCGCCGGCCAGTCCGAATATGAGGGATACCGCCCGCTTTGCCGCGTTCAGGCAGCCCCCGAGATCGACATTCCTCTCGAACCTGTAGGACGCCTCGCTGGAAAGCCCGAGCTTCCTCGCCCCGCGGCGTATGAGCGCCGGGTCGAAATAAGCGCTCTCGAGCAGGACCCTCTTTGTGGAAAAACCGACCTCGGTATCCCGCCCTCCCATTATCCCTGCTATAGCGACCGGCTTGCCGGCATCGGCTATAACGAGGATGTCCTCGTCGAGAACCCTCTTTATCCCGTCTATCGTGACCAACTCCTCGCCTTTCCTGGCACGCCTGACGATTATACGCCCGCCCTCGAGCTTATCGTAATCGAAGGCGTGAAGCGGCTGGCCTGATTCCATCATGCAAAAATTCGTTATATCGGCGACATTATTGACCTGGCGCATTCCCGCGCTCTCGACCTTATGAGCCAGGTCTTTCCCGGAGACGCCTACCTTTACGCCGTCTATGACTATCCCGACGTACCTAAGGCAACCCTTCCTATCCTCTATCTTTATCGAAGGCCCCGGCATTTTCGCGGACTTCGGAAGCGAGGACTTTACCGGCTTCATCTTCAGGCCGTAGAGCGCCTGTATCTCGTGCGCGATGCCGTAAAGGCAAAGCCAGTCCGGCCTGTTCGAGGTGATCTCTATCTCGTAAACAGGGTCGCCGTCCTTCTGCTCTATGCCCTTTACCTCGAGCCCGGCCATAGTAAGCTTGTCGGCCAGGGCCGCGGGATCGGCGCTGAAGGAGATATATTCCTTTAACCAGTTATAGGATACTTTCATCTGAATTGTTCCAGGAAGCGCATATCATTCTCGAAGAAAAGCCTCATATCGTTTATTCCGTATTTGAGCATCGCGATACGCTCCACTCCCATCCCAAACGCGAAACCCGTATATTTATCTGGATCATACTTGACCGCCTTGAATACGTTCGGATGGACCATACCGCAACCGAGGATCTCGAGCCACCCCTTCCTCCCGCAGACGCTGCAGCCCTTTCCTCCGCAGATAAAGCAGGATACGTCGACCTCGGCGCTCGGTTCGGTGAACGGGAAATAATGCGGCCTGAACCTTACTTTGGCGCTGGAGCCAAAGTAATTCCTGATGAACATGCTGAGCGCGCCCTTCAGGTCGGCGAACGTGACACCCTCGCCCACGACCAACCCCTCGACTTGGTGGAACATGAAAGAATGCGAAGCGTCGACGGCATCCGGACGGTAGACCCTTCCCGGCACCACGATCTTGAACGGCGGCTTCTCCGTCTCCATGAACCTGACCTGGACCGGGGACGTGTGGCTGCGCAACAGGTACCTGTTCTTTATATAGAATGTATCAAAGGCGTCTCGGGACGGATGGTCGAGCGCGATATTCAACGCCTCGAAATTGTAGAATTCGGTCTCGATCTCGGGCCCCTCGACCACCTTGAATCCCATGCCGAGGAACGTAGAAAGGATCTCGTCTATCGTCTTGGTAAGCGGGTGCCTTGTACCTGAGGGCGGCCTGAATCCCGGAAGCGTAAGGTCGGCATAATCCCTCGGAAGGACCGGCGACCTCGCGAGCTCCGCCTGCCTGGCCCCGAACGCCCCGTCTATGCGGACCTTGAGGGCGTTAAGCTCCCTGCCGAGACGCGGCTTCTCCTCGGCAGACAATGACGATATCTGCCCGAGGAGCTCGGTGACAAGGCCTTTCCTCCCAAGATACTTTATCTTAAGATCATCGAGCGCCTTAGCGTCGGCGGCCGACCTCATTTCATCGTTTGCCGCGGCCTCTATTGCCTTGATCTTCTCGAGCATTATTTTGCTTTATTTACTTCTTCTACCAGTTTCACGAACGTAGCGTTGTCATTCGCCGCGATGTCCGACAGGACCTTCCTGTCGAGTTCTATCTTCAGCTTCTTGAGGCCGGCGATGAACTTGGAATATGTTATTCCGCAGTTCCTGCACGCGGCGTTGATCCTGACGACCCAGAGCGCGCGCATCTCGCGCTTGTGCGCTTTCCTGTCGCGGTACGCATAGACCATGGCCCTTCTTACGGTCTCGACGGCCTTCTTGTACTGCTTGGAACGGCCGAGGAAATACCCCTTCGCCGCCTTAAGGACCTTCTTCCTGCGCTGTTTCTTCGCCGGTAAATATTTCGACTTAGGCATTTCTTTCTTCTCCTTCTATGTCTTTTCTAAGCGTAAGGCAGGAGCCTTGATATCTTTCTATGGTCGGCCTTGGCGACCAGATCAGACCTTCTGAGGGCTCTCTTCCTCTTCTTTGTTTTACCCGTCAAGAGATGGCCCTTGCCACCCTTGCGCCTCATTATCTTGCCCGTCTTGGTGATCCTGAATCTCTTCTTTGTGGCCTTTCGTGTCTTCTGCTTAGGCATTTTTCTTCCTCCTTGAGCCTGACCTACCTATTTGGGGGCGACTACCATTATTACAAAGCGTCCTTCTCTCAGCGGGGGTTTCTCTATCTGCCCTATCTCGAGGATGTCCGCTTTAAGCCGCTCTATCACTTTAGTTCCGAGCTCCGGATGTGCCATCTCGCGCCCGCGGAACACGAGCGTTATCTTTACTTTATCTTTTCGTTCAAGGAATTTCTTTATAAAACCCAGCTTTACAAGGTAATCGTGGTCGCCGATCTTCGGTTTAAGCCTTATCTCCTTGAGATGGGTCGCGTGCTGCTTCTTCCTGGCCTCTTTCTCCTTCTTCTCCTGTTCATACTTATACTTGGAGAAATCCATTATCCTGCAGACCGGCGGCTTTGCCATCGGCGCTATCTCGACCAAGTCCAAACCTGCCTGCTGCGCCAGCTTAAAACCCTCCTCGGGAGCCATCACTCCGAGCTGGCTTCCATCCTCGGCGATGACCATGACCTCGCGTGTCCGTATCCTGTCATTTACCCTTATTGATTTTGCCTGAAACTGGATGTCTATACCCCCTATTTTTTCTCTTCGACTTCGTTAACGATCTTCTTCATAAAATCCGCCAGCTTCATCGCTCCGAGGTCGCCCTTGCCCCTCTCCCTTACGGAGACGCTCTCTGCCTGGGCCTCTTTCCCTCCGACGACCAGCATGTACGGGACCTTCTGCACTTCCGCGTCCCTTATCTTATGCTGCATCCTGCCGCTCTTATCGTCTATCTCTAACCTTATACCTTTATCGCGCAGCGCCTGCGCCACCTTGCCAGCATAATCCTTATGGTCATCAGATATGGGTATTATAACAGCTTGGACCGGCGAAAGCCACACGGGAAATGCGCCGCCATAATGCTCAATAAGGGCACCGAGGAACCTCTCTATCGAACCCAGTATAACCCTGTGAAGCATTATCGGGGCGTATTCCTTGCCGTCCTGCCCGACATAGGATATTTGAAATCTTTGCGGCAGCGCGAAATCGCACTGTATCGTCGCGCACTGCCAGGCCCTTCCGAGCGCATCCTTCAATTTGATATCTATCTTCGGGCCGTAGAACGCGCCGTCCTTTTCATTGATCTTATAGGAAAGCCCCTTCGACTTCAGCGCGTCCATAAGCGCGTTCGTAGCGAGCTCCCAATCCTCGTCGGTGCCTATATATTTATCGGGCTTGGTCGATATCTCGATCTCAAATTCGGAAAATCCGAATATCTTCAGCGCGTCCCTCACGAAATCTATAACGCCTTTTATCTCTTCGACGACCTGTTCGCGCAGGCAGAATATATGCGCGTCGTCCTGGGTAAAGCCGCGGACCCTCAAAAGGCCGTGCAGTACTCCTGACTTCTCATTCCTGTAAACGGAGCCCAGCTCGAAATACCTTATCGGAAGGTCCTTGTAGCTGCGGGTCTTCGACCTGTATATCAGGATATGCGCGGGGCAGTTCATCGGTTTGACCGCGTATTCCTGCTCCTCGATCTTGAAGATATACATGTTCTCTTTATAATAGCCGTAATGCCCCGATTCTATCCAGATATCGGACTTCAGCATGTGCGGACCGATGACAATCTGGTACCCGCGCTTTAGATGCTCCCTCTTCTCCCAGTCCTCGATGACGGTCCTGATCATCGCGCCCTTTGGCTGGTAGATCACAAGGCCCGCGCCGGCTTTCTCGTCGATCATAAAAAGCTCAAGCTCCTTGCCGAGCTTCCTGTGGTCGCGCTTTTTTGCCTCCTCGAGCCCGGCAACGTAGCTTTCCAGCTCCGCTTTGCTTTCGAACGCGGTACCGTATATCCTCTGGAGCATCTTATTCTTCTCGTCGCCGCGCCAGTAAGCCCCCGCTATCGAAAGGAGCTTGAAGGCCTTGACCTTTCCGGTCGAATCTATGTGTGGCCCCTTGCAAAGATCGATGAAGTCCCCGTCCCTGTAAAGGGTGACTTCCGCGTCGGGCAGGTCCCTAATAAGCTCGACCTTATACTGCTCGCCCATCTTTTCAAAGAACTTTATCGCCTCATCCCTCTTCATGGATGAACGCTCGAACTTGGCATTATCCTTGATGATCCTGGCCATCTCGGCCTCGACCTTGGCTAAGTCCTCCTCAAGGAAAGGCTGGGGGGAGTCGAAATCATAGTAAAACCCCTCCTCGATCGCCGGCCCTATGGCCAGTTTCACGCCCGGATACAGCCTTTTTACGGCCTGGGCCATAATATGTGAGGTCGAATGCCTTAAAGTATTTAGTTCCATAGTCATAAAATTTAATGGTGGGCCTAAGAGGACTCGAACCTCTGACCTCTTCCATGTCAAGGAAGCGCTCTAACCAACTGAGCTATAAGCCCACAGAGAACCTAAATTATAGCGATTAAAGGGTTTTAAGTCAAGAATAAATAAGGCCGGGGATCTCGGGATCCCCGGCCATCTTCCTCGGGTTAGTTGGGGTTGAGGAAGAACATCTTAATAAACGCTTATTTTACCGATTTTTTCCTTGATCCGAGCAGTCCAATGAGGCCTGAACCCAGCAAAAACAGGCTCGCCGGCTCGGGAACGGTAAACTGCGCGTCATCGAACCATACCGTTCCGGTGGCGCTTGTGCCTGTTCCCGGAGCGAGCAATGTCAGGCGATAGTCAATATACGCCGCATCCGCCGGAGCTGTCCTCTCGGCCGATGACCAGGAGCTTAAGCTCCGGTACTGCCAGTCGCCGGAACCTGTAGTCTGGTGAACTATGCCTATACCGGTGCCCAGTTCGGACCGGTCGGCTTTGAGCCATTTGCATTCCAGGTAAGCTTCTATGTTGCTCAGGTCCTGCCACTTCATCCAGACTCCTCCGTCTACTACATCGCCGGGATTCACGGCAAAGACCTGTTTTGTTCCCGTCATCTCCCATGTGTCCGTCGTCGAGCCTGCCGTAAGCTTAAGGCTCTGGCTTCCGCCATGGACTGAATCGGCAGCGTCATAGTTGACGGTCCACTGCGGTCCCCAGTTGTAATCGAGCCACGGGCCCTGCCCTGCGCCCTCAAAACCGGGATCTCCGGCAACATTCGCGCAAGAAAAAGAAGGCATAGCGATGACTGCCGATACTGCTAATACGACAAAAAGTCCCTTCATTTGTTCACCCCCTCTCTTATTCCTTCGGTTGAAGGCTATGTTTGTAAGCGCTTTCATTACAGTTCCTAAAAATTAGCGCTATAGGTAAGCGCTTTCATTATTGGAAGTCTATCATTTAACCTTATATATGTCAAGATAATTTTATTGCTATTATTAAGGGTATTATTGCGGCTATACCTATTTCAGTTTTGAAGCAAAGATAATGGTCTTGGCGACCCATATCGCGACGAATACCGTCAACGACCCGCCCCCTAAAAACAAAACAACCAAGGGATGGGTATCGTCGCACACGGGAATGAAAAAGCAGGCTACGGCGGTGATCAGTACCGGGATTGACCATAGGACCATCTGCCGTCCGCCATATTCATTTACCTGATACCATAGTTCGGGGGACTTAAAAGCCTTCGGCAGCCTGAACCCGTACCAATAGTTCATTGGGATCTTGCGTTTGGCGAGCGGGATGCCCAGCGCTATGGATAACAGGCCCGTTATCATGTTTATTAGGATGAATGAAACCTGGGTATATGTCATGCTCCCCCCTTTTTCGTCCCAGTATACACCATTAAACTGCCGCGGTCAAAAATAAAAGGGCGGGGACCTCGGGATCCCCGCCCATCTTCCTCGGGTTAGTTGGGGTGTTTGAGGAAGAAATTTGCCTATTTAACTTTTTTCCTGAGGCCAAGCAAACCGACCAGGCCTGAACCCAGCAGCAACAGGCTGGTTGGCTCTGGTATCGGGGCCGTATCGAGATACGCGTTATCGAAATATGCCGTGCCGGAGGCGCCGTCTACGGTCTGGTTCACGAAAAACGCAAGCGAAGCATAGCTCGCATTGCTCGGAGCGGCTCCGCTTATATTGAGGGCTGTCCAGTCATTCGTGCCGGAAAGGATCGATGACGTCCCGGCGGTCCCTACCCAGCCGCCCGTCGAGTTAAACCAATCTATCTTGCAGAACGCCTGCTCGTTGATGAGGCTCTCGGTCTTCGCGAAAATGGTCCCATAATAGGTGGTTCCGGGCGTGACGGCTGCCGATGTGTTGCTGTACATGAAATAGTCGTCGCCGGTGCCGGAGGCGCTGTTCGACGTTATCTTCACCGAGCTGGTGCCGGTCATCGCGGCTTCGGAAACAGAAGCGCTGAACATTATCGCTAAACCCAATACCAATATGCCGATCGATTTCATTTTGCCTCTCCTTTAATTACCCTTTTCGATTGTCACATCAAAATCATCAAAACAAGCTTCGCCTGCCGAACCGGCCGCCCCTCTTGCATAACCAAGCACCCTCACTTCGGTTGCCCCCTCAGGCGCCTTACCGGTCACTTCCAGTTTTTTCCATGCCGTAGCGCCCCTAATATGCTCGCTCTCTCTATGTCCTGAGCTCATCGGGCCGTTGCTGTTCCAGAACTCAAGGCGGACATAGGCTTCGGCCCCGTTTGACAGCGCTTTTTTCTCCGGGCTCATGGCCCACGCGCTGGCTTTAACGATCTCCCCGGGATTGACCGGGATCTGCTGCCCGTAGCATCCCTGGCTTACCCCTTCGACCTGCCTGCAAGCTGATTTCTCCCCGCTGTATTTATACTCGGTCGTTACGATGCCGTTGGTCTGCTGGTCGTTCCAGTTATACCAGCTCTCTTCATCGGATTCGAATCCCGCATTTAACACGGCGTTCGCGCTGCAAACGGAGCACATTAACATTGAAACAACTACCGCCAATAGCCTCTTCACTTGTTCACCTCCCTTCTCTCCTGTAAAACTATTAACTTTAACTAAAATGTTTTACTAACAGATGAAAATGTACCACCTATGCGCTTTACTGTCAAGTGTAATAAATTGTTATTTTAGGGTGCTTTTTCCAGGGTAAGCGGGTTGAACTTGTTCTTTGCAAATATATACCATGAGGCCACGGATACGGTCCCCATGTCCTGCCTGCTCCAGTTATAGCCGCCCTCCCTGTTCGCTGTGTACGGGATCGTGCGGCCCTTCGCCCCCTTGACACTCCTGTCGACGAGGAAGGCGTCCATCTGGTTGGCGTAGAAATATCCCCTCTCCTTGTCGCCTTCGGTAATGTATGCGCATGCTATGTGGCCGGTACCGTCAAGCCATATATTGTTTATGTTTATATCGGCGTGGTCGAAGAAGCCCATCACTTCCTTGCCGTTCACGTTCAGCGTCTTGCGGTACCTGAGGTCGTATTCCGGGATGTTCAACAGATCCGCCGATCCCTTGCCGTATGCAAGGACCCTCCAGGTATAATTGTCCAGCGGAAGCGTATTGCCTTTCAGCACCGAGTCGAGCCATATGCGTATCTTGTCGGCGTACGCGTCCTCTTTACAGAGTTTCAGCGCGGCATAGCAATCGATATTGCCTTCCGGATGCCCGCCGTCCTCATGGAGCTTCTTGTCCCCGCTCCTCCATCCGTGCTGTATATAACCGCCTTTTCCGCCCGGGTCGTCCTTATACCATGATATCAGCAGGTCTTTCAGCATCCCCGTGATGTCCTTATATCTCTCCGGCCCGTATTCCTTCTCGTAATATTTGTACGCGATAAGAAGCCATGCCATGTCGCCCATCCAGCGGTCCGCCTTGCCGGGATTATGGTACGCCGGAAGGTTCCCTTCGTTCCTTAGGTTCACGTACTGGAAGAACCCCCTCGCTTCGCCCTTATAAAAGAAGTTCTGGTATGACGGGCACCTGTTCTTGACTACCGTTGACTCCGCGAAGAAATCAAGTATGCGCTCGGCCCTCTCCTTCTCTCCCTTCACGATAAATGCCATTGCCACGAGGGCGTTGTTGAAGGTATGGGCCTGGTTATCTTCGGCTGTAGGCAGGAGTTGTTTTTCCGGAGAGAAATTATCCTGGCACAGCTTTAGCCACTCCAGTACCAGCGGGTCCTCCGGTATAAGTTCCGCGTCCCTTCTCTGCTTGAAACCGATCCCTTTTAGCTCCCTGTCCGGGTCGAGCACCGGCCCCACGACAGAGAAAGAGGCCGGCAGGCCGGGTTCGCCCGGTCCTATCTCGTCCAGGACAACCGTACCTTTTCCTTTGCCCGAAAAGGCGATCTCTAAATTGGCCTGTCTGTCAAACTTTTCGTCCCCGCCCCATCCGTATTCCAGGTTGTTCCTATATATGACCAACTGTGTCCAATCCGTATATTTCCCCCTCAAAGGGGCCTTCCTGAAGAAGACGGAACCGTCTTCGTCGACCAGCTTGATCTCCATGTCTGAAGATGCGTCGGACTTGATAAGGAATGTCAGCGGTACATCTTCCGGCAGTTTCTCCGCCATCTTCCTTCGGATAAGCACCCAGCCATAATCCCCTTTCAACTCATATACCGCCTGTATCCCGCTTCCGGACATCCCCTGCGCCCGGGATATCTCTATAACGCTCCTGCCGTCCGTATCGGCCTTCCATTGGTTGAGGTCACCCCAGTTCACTTTTACGAGGGATTGGGACTGCGGCCCGGCTTTTTGCGCCTGCTCATACTCCTTGCAACCGGCCACTAATAACAGGAACATTACCAGCCCGACAGCCCTTTTCATCAGGTATCCCTTTTAGTATATGAGTTTCTTGTTACGAAATTGTTTTACTAGTTAATAAAGATACCACCGGAATATGCTTTTGTCAAATATTAATTTTGCGGAAGGAAAATAAAAATGCCGAATCCTAGCCTATCAACGTTGTCATGACACGGATGAAATTAGGCTAGGATATCGACATTATAATAGAAAAAGGCTCCCAATATCCTGGAGCGGAAGGTTGGAAGCCTTTTTCGTCCCCCTACTTCAACTTGTGACCTGTTATGCTTTTTTCTTCTTTCCTAATCCCATCAAACCAACGAGGCCTGAACCGAGAAGCAACAGGCTTGTGGGTTCCGGGACAGCTTCGGCGTCGACATTGTCAAAATACGCAGAACCCGTACCATACCAATCGGTGGTTGACTGCTGCGCAGCGTACGAGGTCAGAGTAAAGCGCACTGCCTGGGTTCCGGCAGGAGCCGCAGCCGATGTTACCATAAGCTGCTGCCAATCCTGTCCCGTCACGGAGCTAGACTCAAATGTCGCAAGAGGTGAAACCGAAACACCGGGATTTGCGACATCAAAAAAAGCTATCTGCAAGCCGGCATTTGCATATGCGTTCATGTTTGTGGTATTCACCATCGAGCTTAGGGAAAAAACGCTTCCCTCGGTTGCAATCTTATTTATGTACTGACCGCCCCAACCATCGCTATTCGCGTTCTGGACTACCGTTTCTGAGAGTCCATAGCTCCCGGAATATGCAGCAGCGCTGTTAACAGCCGCTGTATGATACCCTATCTGCTGCCACGGAGTTTTAGATCCGGTCTCGAACGTACCGTTCGTCAACAGGTTAGCGCTGGCGACTCCAGGCACTAACAGAACTACTAAGCTTACTATTGCTACTAACTTTCCCATCTTCATTCTTCCACCCCTTTCTTTTATTTTTTTCTTTTCCCTAACAATCCCATCCCTAATAAACCACTACCCAACAACAACATACTGGCGGGTTCGGGTACGGCCACGGGATCCATGCTAAGATCGTCAAATATGGCCCTTCCGCTTCCGCTTCCGCTATTGTTGACTCCCCAGACCAACGTCATGTAGGCAATGTTGGAACCATAGTCTGAAGGCGTCACGAGCGCGATCTTTTCATTCCATGCGTTATCCGTAAGATATTCGCCCGTTAAATTATCGAAATTATACACCCCTATGATATTCAGGCTGCTGTCTTTGAACTCAGCCTTAAGCATGGCCGACGCGCCATCTTTCAGGGATTCGTTTCCCGAGACATCGTCATAAATATACCCGCCGATGGTGTATTGGATATTTGGGTCGCTGATCGCCACGTCCTGCCACCCGCCGGAGCTCCACCAGGCAGAAACGGAATATGAGCCGGAACGGCCCCAGTTATTAATAGAAGCGTTTGACGCATCCCATTGGCCCCATCCGCTGAAATCACCGTTTTCAAATCCGGAGTTTGCCAGAAGATTCGCGTGCGCCATTGAATACGAGGAGAGTATTACAGCGAGAGATACTACTAGTGCGGCTTTTTTTATCATTCTCCTTCCACCCCCTGTTATCGAAACGTGATTATAGCTCGAGCATAATAAACTTGTTTTGTCAATCGGCTGAATTTGTGTTTCAGAAGTTGCTGTCGTAGAATAACTATCGACACGTGTTTATGAGTGTCTATAATATACATTAAGAAAGTAAATGTGTCAAGATAATTAATGTGTTATTTTATAGTAATATTTTGTTATTGCAGCTGGTGGGCAATAAAAAGGCAGGGGAGCATTTCTGTTCCCCTGCCTGCTTCTCCCTCAAGTCGTTTGGGGGTTGAGGAAGAATATCTACTTCTTAGGGCTCTTCTTTCCTATTCCGATCAAGCCGATCAGGCCTGAACCCAGAAGCAACAGGCTGGCCGGTTCCGGTACCGCTTGAGTATCTACCATCATGTCATCAAATATGCCGCGTCCGTCCCCCGAACCGCTGTTGTTGACTTCCCATACCAGCGTTACATGGTCGATACCGGCGCCATAGCTCGACGGCGTGATAATGGCCGTCTTATCGGTCCATGCGTCATCAACCAGGTCTGCGCCGGTAAGGTTACCGGTCGTCCAGGTGCCGACAATGTTATCGGCGGAATTCTTGAACTCGGCCCTAATAGAGGCGTACCCTCCGTTCCTGAGCGATTCGTTGCCCGCGACATCATCATACATGTAGCCGCCGATCCTGACCGGAGCGCTCGCGTCTGATATCGCCGCATCCTGCCAAGCTGATGTTGCCCACCATCCTGCGGCAGAATAGCTGCCTGTACGGCCCCAGTTATTAACCACCGTGTTCGTTGCGTTCCACTGGCCCCAATTGCTGAAACTCTCCAGCTCAAATCCCGCGTTACTAAGAAGGTTCGCGGCATCCGCCCGGGTAGGCATGACAAGAACTGCTGCAAACAAAAGAACTGCGATCAACTTACCCATTACGTTACCTCCTTTCTTTCAATTCGACACGTGTCGAGTTATTCTTTACAATAATCCCTCGCCGGAGTTACTTAGGGATTTATCAGGAACTAATTCGACACGTGTTTAATTGTAGATTTATTATGCATTAAATAAGTATCTATGTCAAGAATAATATATTGTTATTATGTAGTATTATTTAGAGGTAGTCTGGGAGGGTCTTTACCGCTTCTATTATGAATTTCCTGCACCTCTCAAGGGCAGCTCCCGTGTCGTCATCAATGACCGCAGTCCACACCCTTATTGCGGAACCGCCTGTCTTGCCG
>Ga0265297_10004058_pt1 | contig 24793 bp, 17 predicted proteins | sample Munlanlwell13791_FD_192502 | JGI IMG/M metagenome (GOLD analysis project Ga0265297, IMG submission 192502) | Leachate microbial communities from a municipal landfill in Southern Ontario, Canada - Leachate well 137-91 | ecosystem: Engineered > Solid waste > Landfill > Unclassified | place... | reverse complement strand
AGTTAATGCTTATGCTTATCCTGAGTCAGCTTACGGTATTTTGGCGGTGTGGGACTTTGGCCATATGATAACTTATTATGGGCACAGAATTCCTGTATCAAATCCTTTCCAACAGGGTATAGGCAGAAAAAACGAGGACGGGTCAATAAGGCCAGGATACGCTACATTTTTTTTGGAGAGAGATGAAAATGCGGCAACGGGCTATTTGGACCAGTTAAAAACAAGATATGTAATTTCAGATAGCGCGTCTGTCAATTCCGACGGAGTTTTCCAGCAAATGATAAAATGGGCTCAAGATAATTACGACGGATATTTAGAAGAAGATTCAAACAACTTAGATTTTAATAAATATTATGATTCAACAATAGCCAGACTTCATTTGTTTGATGGCAGGCAAACTAGTTTTGAAACCAAAATAGACGATAAAGAAAAAAGTTTTAATATTAAGCCACTAAGCCATTTTAGATTGCTTTATGAGTCGGATACAACCGGCTTTACTTTAAAAATTGATACTAAAAATGATGTTAAAAATTACAAAATTTTTGAATATGTAAAAGGAGCCGTAATAAAAGGGTTTGCTTTAACTGGAACTGAAATTAAAATTTCTTCAAAAATAACAACAAATCAAAACAGAGATTTTATTTATGAAAACAGCGTAAAATCAGAAAACGGAAAATTTGAAATTATTGTTCCTTATTCAACTGGGCTTCAAGAAAACTCTGAGACAAAAGCCGAAAAATATAAAATTAAAATTGGAAACTATACAAAAGAAATAGAAATTTCAGAAGATGATATTTTAAATGGAAAAATAATAAACATATGAAACTTTCTATAATAATACCCGTTTATAACGAAGAAAAAACAATTTCTGAAATTTTAAAAAAAGTTGATGATGTTTTACTGCCCGGGTTTGAAAAAGAAATAATCATTATTGATGACAAATCTTCTGACGGCACTTTAATCGTTTTGGAAAAATTGAAAAATCAATATGATTTTATTTTGTTAAAACATCAGCAGAATATGGGCAAGGGGGCTGCTATTAGGACTGGAATTTCAAAAGCAACAGGGGACTTTGTTATTATTCAAGACGCCGATTTAGAATATGACCCAAATGATTATAGTAAATTATTAATTCCATTTTTAGAAAAAAATGCGCAAGTAGTTTATGGTTCTCGTATTTTAGGAACTAAAAAAAGGGGAAAATTAAGCTTTTATTTGGGTGGCAGGCTAGTGACGCTTGCAACTAATATAATTTACGGAATAAATATTACAGATGAGCCGACTTGCTACAAAGTTTTTAAAAGAGAACTTATAAATTCTTTAAATTTGGAAAGTAATGGATTTGAATTTTGTCCCGAAGTTACAGCTAAAATAGCTAAAAGAGGTATAAAAATATACGAGGTTCCAATTTCTTATTTTCCAAGAAATAAATCAGAGGGCAAAAAAATAAAATGGAAAGACGGAGTCGTGGCTCTTTGGACTTTGCTTAAGCACAGGTTTTGAATTAAATTTGAAAATGTCTTGTCTGCAAAAGTTGACGATCGTCAACTTTTGCAGACGGGATGTTTTTTTATTCAAAAAATTTTGATATAATTTAAAAATATTATGGATTTTATTTTATTTTTGATATATTTGTTTATTTTTATTTTGGGGCTTTGCGTTGGCAGTTTTTTGAATTGCGTTATTTACAGGTTAGAAACGGGAAAAAGCTTAAAGGGAAGATCTTTTTGCCCAAAATGCAAAAAACAATTAAAATGGACAGACTTAATACCTGTTTTTAGTTTTTTGTTTTTATGCGGAAAATGCAAATATTGTAAAGAAAAAATATCGTTACAATACCCCATAGTAGAAATATCAACTGCGACAATATTTCTAATGGTTTTTAATATCATTCCCAACTTGATTGGGAATCCAGAGTATTACCACTTAATTCCCGCTTTCGCGGTAATGACAGAATGGATAATGGTAATGGCTTTTTATTTTTATATTGCGTCTGTAATGATTGTAATTTTTGTTTATGACTTAAAACATTATGAAATTCCAGACAAAATTTTAATTCCAGCCATAATTGCAACCGCAATATATGATATTTTTATTTTGTGCCAGCCTTTTTCTTTGATATGTTCAATAAATTATATTTTTGCCGCATTGATTGGGTCCGGTTTTTTTCTGTCCATATTTTTGATTTCAAAAGGTCTCTGGATGGGGTTTGGAGATGTAAAGTTCGCGATTTTAATGGGCTTATTGCTTGGATTTCCAAACATTTTATTGGCATTGTTTTTATCATTCTTTTTTGGTGCTATAATAGGAATAATATTGATGGTTTTTAAAAAGAAAGGAATTAAAAGTGAGATTCCTTTTGCTCCGTTTCTAATTATTGGAACGTTTTTAACTGTTTTTTGGGGGGAACAGATAATGAGTTGGTATTTATCTTTAATTTATTTTTAAATTGTTCAAAGATTTTATATTTAAAATTTTAAATAAAAAACAAGGGATAACCCTTGTTGAGATTGCGGTCTCTGTTTTTATTATTGCCATATTTTCCCTTATGGTTATTAGCAATTTTCCAAGAATACAAAAACAGCTTGCTCTTTCTCAAGCAACGCATAAAATAGCCCAGGATATAAGAAGGGCGGAAGATTTGGGATTTTCGGGCGCCCAAGTTTCAGAAGATTTTGATGCAAAAGGATATGGTGTTTTTGTCTCTTGTATTCCAAATGCCGCTGATCCTTATCCTATAAATTGGTTTATATACGCTGATACTAACGAACCCGCCGACAAGAGATATACCGACATGGAAGATTATGTTGTTGAGACTGTTAGTATTTTCAATTCGGGAGTTTTTATTAAAAAATCTTATGATATTGATAACCCCAGTATTAACATTAATTATTTAAGTATAAACTTTAATCCTCCCAACCCCGACGTGACAATAATGGCCAGTTATGAAATTAATCCAGAAAATTTTATAGTTATTGAGAAAGGTGTAAAAATTGTAATGAGCTTAATACAAGACCCGTCAATGGAAAAAATTGTTTTTATAAACTCGTCGGGCTTAATAGAAATTGAATAAAATTTTAATGAAGAATTTATTGTTTTTTAAAAAAAACAAAGGATTTACGATAATAGAACTGTCTGTCGCGATTTTTATTTTATCAATTGCCATAATTGGGGCGTATAACGCTTTTACAACAATGGACAAATTAACCTCCAATTCTTCAGACCGTTTTGTGGCCGCGTATTTGGCTCAAGAAGGATTGGAAATAATAAGAAATATAAGAGACAGCAATTGGTTAAAAATGGATGCTGACCCTTTAATAACTTGGACATCGGGGATTTCGGACCAAGATACTAACTGTACCATAGGTTGCGAAGTTGATTATAAAACATTGGGTACTGCTGGTTCGCCATTGTATCCATGGACAGGAAGATATTTTTATATTAATGACGAGGGATTTTATACATATAGCCAAGAATCTGCAATAAAAACAAAATTCAAGAGAAAAATAACAATTACTCCGTTAGAAACAGCAGAAGGTGCTTTTGATGTAATAAAAGTTACAGTTCAAGTTTTTTGGGATGAAAAATCAAATATTTTACATTCCGAAGAATTAGAAGATTATATTACAGCAGAAGAATATCTTTATAATTGGTACTGAGCTAATTTTCAATTATAAATTTTAATGATAGGGAGATATTTTAATAAATTTTTAATTTAAAAATATGATGCGGGACGGAATTCCAATTTTAATTCGCCGGCTGGCGGATAAAATTCAAAATTCTAATAGAGGCCTTACAATGGTTGAACTTATTGTTGTTATAGCTGTTTTTATGCTGGTTGTCAGTGTGGCTATAGTTATTTTTATATCCATTATTAATAGCCAGAGAATAATTTTATCTCGCGAGCGATTATTGGGTCAAGTGAGCTATGCTACAGAATATATGTCAAAGGCCTTAAGGATGGCCTCAAAAGATACGGGCGGAAATTGTCTTGTTTATACTGATGTTAATTATAATATTACAGATACGTTTCCGGGGTATATCTATTTATATACAAGACCGAATAATTGGTATAAAGGGATAAAATTTATAAACGAATCCAATTATGAAGCATGCCAAGAATTTTATTTAGACGAGTCAGGAGGAAATGTATTAAAAGAAAAAAGAATAAATTTTCCATATGAACAGGTTGTTGATGAAAATTCAGTATCTTTGATATCTGATGAGTTTAATATTGATTATTTAAGATTTAGCATAAATGGGACTAGCGGATTAGAATCTGATTTAATATACGGCGCTTCAGAAGATGATGACCCTCTCCAACAGCCGAGGGTAACTATTATTATGGGAATCCAATCTCCAGAAGACCCATTGCAATCTGAAATAAAAATCCAAACCACAATTTCTCAAAGAAATTTAAATGCAAAATAATCATTTTCTAAAATTTAAAAAATTATCGGCTAAACATTATACTTTGAGTAACCAAAAAGGGGTTTCTTTGATTATTACATTTTTTATTATGGTTATAATTTTAGCGGTGGTTTTGGGAATTACAGCTCTGCTTTACAGCGAAATAAAAATGATTAGAAATATAGGAAACTCCATTGTCGCTTTTTATTTGGCAGACAGCGGGATAGAAAAAGTTTTGTATTATGATAGACAAATTATTCCTGCCGGGGCAAGCAGAGGACTTTGCTCCATGTTTTCTTATGACCCCATAAATAATCCGCAGGCTTGTCCGGATTCAGACTCTGGATTAGGATTGGACTCCGGTATCTATTGTGACAATCCAAGTATCCAATTGCTTGACACCGAAAATCCGGACGGCTGTAACCCTAACATATGCAACGGATGTATTGTTTCTTTTAATACAACTTTACCCGATAATGAAAAAAAGTATTCAATAGAGGCAACGGTTAATCCTGCAGAGGAAGGATATACCGGACTTACAATAGAATCTTTGGGGGAATTTAGGGGAGTTAAAAGAAAAATTCAGCTTTATATGGAAAAAGTGGAATCATCAGAGTTGATTAGAATAAAAAATATATATGTAATTGGGTCATATTATGACGGAGGCGGAATGAAAATTTCTGTTGCAGTTGAGCTTGAAGCGTCAAACGGAGTTAGTTTTATAGAAGCTCATATTAAAGATTCTCCAGAAGGGGAAGATGTGGTAGGTTCCCCGATAAATCTAATTTTGTCGTCAGGAACTATTTTTGATGGAACTTTTGCCGGTATTTGGAACGGGAGCGAGGGTTCTTATTATGTTGATTTGATTATTGTAGATACTCTTGGGGAAAGGCTGGAAGTGAATAATATTGAGCCTGATTTTTTATAAAATGAACAACAAACAGCAGATAAAAGAAAGAATAAGCAAGTTAAAAAGAGTAATAAATCACCACCGCTACCTTTATCATGTTTTGGACAGACAAGAGATATCTGATGCGGCTTTGGACTCTTTGAAAAAAGAGCTTTTTGATTTGGAGCAGAAATATCCGGAATTCATAACACCCGATTCCCCAACTCAAAGGATAGGCGGAAAACCATTGCAGGAATTCAAGAAAGCCAAACATGCAAGAAGAATGACTTCTTTTAATGATGCTTTTTTGCCAGAAGATATGAATAGCTGGGAAGAAAGATTAAAAAAATTACTGACCCCTAATCAGGCAGGAAATCTTGATTATTATTGCGAGTTAAAAATAGACGGATTAGCGGTTGAATTGGTTTATGAAAATGGAGTTTTAAAGATAGGATCAACCAGAGGCGACGGGAATGTTGGAGAAGATATAACTCAAAATTTAAAGACAATTGATTCTGTTCCTTTGGCGATAGAAAAAAAGGAAGAAGTGGTTGTCAGGGGAGAAGTTTTTTTAACTAAAAAAGAATTTGAAAAAATAAATAAATTGCAGAGAGAAAAAGGTTTAAATATTTATGCAAACCCAAGAAATGTTGCGGCGGGGTCAGTGAGACAATTGGATCCTAAAATTACTGCATCTAGACATTTAGATTTTTTTGCATATGACTTAATTGATGACTCGGAAAAAGTAATAACACACGAACAGAAACATAAAATATTGAAAGAATTAAAATTTAAAACAAATAAAAATAATAAATACTGCAGAAATCTTAAAGAAGTTTTTGAGTTTCATAATTATTGGCAAAAAAATCGCGAAAAACTTGATTATGAAATTGACGGCATAGTTGTTTTAGTTAATAATAATGAAATTTTTGAAAATCTTGGAATAGTGGGAAAATCCCCGCGGGCAGGAATAGCTTTTAAGTTTTCGCAGGCAGAGGCAACCACAAAAGTTTTGGATATAAAAATACAAATCGGAAGAACGGGGGCGGCTACTCCCGTTGCAATTTTGGAGCCGGTTCAATTAACAGGAATAACAATAACAAGGGCAACTTTGCATAATGAAGATGAAATTAAAAGGCTTGGGATAAAAATTGGAGACACTGTTGTTGTTGGCAGGGCAGGAGATGTTATTCCGGACATTGTAAAAGTTTTGCCGGAGTTGAGAAACGGAAAGGAAAAGGATTTTAAAATGCCAGAATTCTGTCCATCTTGTTCCACAAAATTGGAAAAAACAAGTACAGAGGCTTTATGGCGGTGTCCAAGTCCTAAATGCTTTGCAAGGCAGAGGAGAAGCTTTTATCATTTTGTTTCAAGGCAGGCTTTCAATATTGAGGGATTGGGACCTAAAATTATAGATAGGCTTTTAGATGAGGGATTAGTTCAAACCCCTGCCGATTTGTTTGACTTAAAAGAGGGAGATTTGGTTGTTTTGGAACGATTTGCAAAAAAGTCAGCTGAAAATCTTATAAAATCAATTTCAGAAAAAAAAGAAATAATTTTGGCAAGATTTATTTATGCTTTGGGAGTAAGAAATGTGGGGGAAGAAACTGCGCTTGACTTAGCAAATCATTTTCATTCATTGCAAAGAATAAAAAATGCAAAAATTGAAAATTTTGATGAAATCTTGGATGTCGGACCAGTTGTGGCAAAATCAATTTTTGAATGGTTTTCGGATAAAGAAAATATAAAATATTTAGAGAAGCTGGAAAATAAAATATCTGTTAAAAATCAGGCGCCGATCCGCCAGCTGGCGAACAAAACACAAAAATTTTCAGGAAAAATTTTTGTTTTAACCGGCGGATTGGAAAAAATGGCGCGAGACGAAGCCAAGTTAAAAATTCGCGAATTAGGAGGGAGTGTTTCCGAATCAGTCTCAAAAAAAACAAGTTTCGTTGTTGCCGGGTCTGAGGCTGGATTGAAATTGGAAAAGGCCAGGAAACTGGGAGTTAAGATTGTTTCAGAAAAAGAATTTTTAGAAATGATAAAATGAGCATATTTTATGAGTATATTTTCAAGCTATTTAAAAAAACTTGATTGGGGGATCATAATTCCTGTATTTTTTTTGGTTTGTTTTGGCTTGGCTGGGATATTCAGCTCTGGTTGGGCTGAAAACGACCTGTCAAATTTTTATAAGCAAATTATTTTTTTTGTTCTCGGTTTTTTACTGATGGTTTTAATAAGTCTTTTTGATTACAGACTAATAAAAAATAATTCTTATTTAATTTTAATTTTATACGGTTTGTGTCTGATTTTACTGGCCGGACTTCAATTTTTTGCTCCTGTTATAAAAGGAACAAAAGGATGGTATAAGATAGGATTTTTGAATTTGGATCCAATTGAACCCACAAAGATTGTTTTGCTTTTTTTGCTGGCAAAATATTTTTCAGTAAGGCACGTTGAGATGTATAAGTTTAGGCATATTATTTTGTCAGGATTGTATGTTGCAATACCAGCCATGTTGATTTTTATAAAGCCAGATCTTGGCGGGACGGCTGTCCTGGTTTTTATGTGGTTGGGAGTTCTATTGATATCAGGAATTAAAACAAAACATTTTTTGATTATTCTTCTTTGTTTTATGATAACGGCGGTATTGTCTTGGAATTTTCTTTTGGAGCCCTACCAAAGAGACAGAATCACATCTTTTATTTTTCCAACAGATCCATTGGGGAGTTCATGGAGTCAGGACCAGGCAAAGATTGCAATTGGTTCCGGACAGATTTGGGGAGAAGGAATTGGAAAAGGTTCCCAGGTGCAATATGGATTTTTGCCAGAATCCCACACAGATTTTATCTTTTCCGTTGTAGCTCAGGAATTTGGGGCATTTGGGGTGTCTTTAATGTTTTTAGCTTACGGATTTTTGATATGGAAAATTTTAAAAATAGCAATTCGTTCTGGATCTAATTTCCCCCGCCTTTTTTCTTTTGGTTATGCCATAATTTTAATTTCTCAATTTTTGTTTAATGTTGGAATGAATTTGTCTATTTTGCCTGTGGTGGGGATTTACCTGCCTTTTGTAAGTTATGGGGGATCGGGGCTTTTATTTAATTTTGTTGCTTTGGGAATTTTGCAGAGCATAAAAAATAACAAATAATTTATTGCTAAATAAATTACTGAACTAGCTACTGAATTAGCTACTGAACTAATTCAGTAGCTAATGCGAGGTTGGATCTTGCAATGACTAAAATAGGGATAAGGGGTTGACAGTTTCTAAAAAAAAGAATAATATGGAATTATATTGGGTTCATCTGATCAATGGACCATTTTAAAAAAGAAGTGGCTACTTTACTCTAAAAAAAATGAACGCCCTTTGCCTGTATTTTTTTATGCGCCAAAAATAAAAAAACAGGGCAAAGGGAAATACCCTAATCAATAGGGTATTTTGTGTTTTTTACTAAACCAAAAATAAAAAACCAAAAACCAAAAATAAAAAAGTTTTTAGTCTAATTTTTTTCTGTATTTTTGGTTTTTGAGTTTTGGATTTTAATTTATCAAAATCTATGGCTGAGATTATAAAAAAGGTAAAAAATTTCTCAAAATCAAAGCTGTCTTATCCCACGCCTCATCTTCTGACTATGCAGAAAGAAACATGGGATGACCTTTGGCAGTTTAAAATGAAAGAGCTTTTTGAAGAAATTTCTCCAATAAAAGACTATACCGGAAAAGAGTTTGAGCTTTGGTTTGACGACTATCAGCTCGGAAAACCAAATTATAAAAATGGTTTGGATGCTAAAAAAAATAACGATTCTCTTGAAGCCCCGCTTAGGGTAAAGGTTAGATTGGTGAACCTTAAGACTAAAGAGATTAAGGAGCAGGAAGTTTTCCTTGCTGATTTTCCGATTATGACAGATCGCGGAACCTTTATAGTTAACGGAGTTGAAAGAGTTGTTGTTTCTCAGCTTATTAGGTCTCCTGGCGCTTTTTTTACATCAAGGTCTTGGAGGGGCAAGGATTATTTTGGGGCTAAAATTATTCCAAACAGAGGGGCATGGCTTGAATTTGAAACAGAAGACTCGGGCTTTATCGGAGTTAAAATAAACAGAAAAAGAAAAGTTCCCGCAACAACTTTGCTTATGGCTTTAGGTTTGGAAAATGTGGACAAGGTTGAAAAAGCTTTTACAGATGTTGATACAGGCGAAGTCAGATATATAAAGGAAACTCTGAAAAGAGACACCTGTAAGGATCAAAAAGAGGCGCTGGTGGAAGTTTACAGAAGATTAAGGCCGGGAGATTTGGTTACTCCAGATGCCGCCCAGGACTTGATTTTTAATATGTTTTTCAATTTTAACAGGTATGATTTGTCAAAAGTTGGAAGATGGAAAACATTACAGAGATTACCCCAGTTAGTCGGAAAGAAAAAGCCAAAAGATAGCGATGAAGAAATTACAAAAGAGCAGAGAACCCTTAAAATAGAAGATATAATAGAAGTTGTTAAGGAAGTTATCAGGTTAAATAATGACCCTTTGGCAAAGCCGGACCAGGTTGACCATTTAGGGAACAGGAGAGTGAGAACATTATCTGAGCTTATCCAAAACAGAATGAGAGTTGGAATGATGAGGATGGAAAGAATTATAAGAGACAAAATGTCCACATTGGAAGCAGATACAATAACACCATTGCAACTTATAAATCCAAGGCCATTGATGGCTGTTATAAAAGAGTTTTATACGGCTTCCCAGTTTTCACAGTTTATGGACAACGAAAATCCGCTTGCTGAATTGGAACACAAAAGAAGACTTACAACAACAGGTCCAGGAGGATTAACAAGGGAAAGGGCTGGTTTTGAAGTAAGGGACGTTCAGCCTTCTCATTATGGAAGAATCTGTCCCATAGAAACTCCAGAAGGACCAAACGTGGGTTTGGTGGGTCACTTGGCTTCTTTTGCTAAAGTAAATCGTTACGGGTTTATTGAAGCTCCTTATTTTAAAGTTAAAAACGGAAAGATTACAGACGAAGTTGATTATCTTTCGGCTCAGGAAGAAGAAAGGCATACAATCGCTCCTGCTTCTGTTTCTTTGGATGAAAAAACAGGCAGAATTTTGCCTGAAATTATGCCCGACAAAGTTGAAGCAAGGGTTAAAGGAGAACCGGAAGAGGCAGAAATTTCAGAAGTTGATTATATAGATGTTTCTTCAAAACAGTTTATTTCTGTTGCAACATCTTTAATTCCTTTTTTGCAGAATGATGACGCATCCAGGGCATTGATGGGTTCAAATATGCAAAGGCAGGCTGTTCCACTGATAAGAGCAGAGCCTCCTTTGGTTGGCACAGGCACTGAAAGAACGGTTGCCAGAGATTCCGGGCAAGTTATTTTGGCAAGGGCAAACGGAGTTATAAAAGAATCTGATTCTCAACACATAAAAGCGCAATATGATATTTCGGGCAAAAAAGTTGAAGAAGATTATGAACTTCAAACATTTGTAAGAACAAATCAATATTCTTGTTTTCACCAAAAGCCAATTGTTCAAAAAGGCGAAACAATTAAAAAAGGAGATGTTTTGGCTGATGGAGCGTCAATTTCACAGGGAAGGCTTGCTTTGGGAAGAAACGTTTTAGTTTGTTTTTTGCCGTTAAGGGGCGGAGGATTTGAAGACTCAATGATTATTTCTCAAAAATTGGCAAAATATGATGAGTTTACCTCAATTCATATAGAAGATTTTACTTGCGATGTCAGAGAAACAAAATTAGGAGACGAGGTTACAACATCGGATATTCCAAATGTTGGAGAAGAAAAATTAAGGGATTTGGATGAGGAGGGTATTGTAAGAGTTGGAGCCGAAGTTGGCCCTAATGATATTTTAGTTGGAAAAATTTCTCCAAAAGGAGAAGCAGAATTAACGCCTGAAGAAAGATTATTAAGGGCTATTTTTGGCGACAAAGCAAAAGATGTTAAAGACACATCTTTAAGAATGGAACACGGAAAAAATGGAAAAGTAATCAATGTAAAAATATTTTCAAGAGAATTGGGTCACAAATTAGAGCCAGGAGTTATAAAGAGAATTCAAGTTGAGGTAGCAGAAACAAGAAAAGCAAAAGTTGGAGATAAATTAGTTGGAAGACACGGAAACAAAGGAGTTGTTTCAAAGATCTTTGCAGAAGAAGAAATGCCATTTTTAGCCGATGGAACCCCCGTTGACTTAGTTATTTCTCCTTTATCTGTTCCTTCTCGTATGAACATTGGTCAAATTTTAGAAACACATTTAGGTTGGGCAGCTCATAAATTAGGATATTTGGCCATTACGCCAGCTTTATTGGGAGCAAATCAAAAGGACGTTAAAAATGAATTAAGAGAAGCAGGATTGCCAGAATCAGGACAAACAACTATTTATGATGGCAGAACGGGTTTACCTTTTCCAAGACCAATTACAGTTGGTTATATGTATGTTATGAAGTTAATCCATATGGTTGACGACAAAGTTCACGCAAGGTCAATTGGGCCATATTCTTTAATTACTCAACAGCCGTTAGGAGGAAAAGCTCAATTTGGAGGTCAGAGATTTGGGGAAATGGAAGTCTGGGCATTGGAAGGCTATGGAGCGGCTCATACCTTGCAGGAAATGCTGACAATAAAATCAGATGACGTACAGGGAAGAGCGGCAACTTATGAAGCAATTTTGAAAGGCGAGCCAATCAAAAATCCAAATATTCCGGCATCCTTTAACTTATTGGTGGCCGAATTGAAGTCTTTGGGATTAGCAATTGAAGTAAAAGAAAAACCTCGCGAACTCCGCGAAGATAAGTCAGAAGATAGAAAATAACAATCGTTTTTATTATAAAAATTTTTAAATATTTTAACATAAATTTCTATTACAAATAATTAAAATTGAAACTAATGAGGGTACTTGATTTAGAATCAATAAGGATCAAGCTTGCATCGCCAGAGGATATTTTGTCCTGGTCTCACGGCGAAATTACCAAGCCAGAAACAATAAATTACAGAACACAAAAGCCTGAAAAGGACGGGCTTTTTGATGAAAGAATTTTTGGTCCTGAAAAAGATTATGAATGCGCCTGCGGAAAATATAAAAGAATAAGATATAAAGGCGTTGTTTGCGACAGATGCGGAGTTGAAGTCACAAAATCTTCGGTAAGAAGAGAAAGAATGGGGCATATAAAACTCAATGCTCCTGTTTCGCATATTTGGTTTTTAAGAGGTGTTCCCTCAAGAATGGGATTGGTTTTGGACAAAAGTTTTCAACAATTGGAAAAAGTTGTTTATTTTTCTTCATATATAATCACAAAAGTTGATACAGAAGCTCGAGACAGAATTATAGAGGCAATTGAACAGGAATATAAGTCAAAAGTTAAAAAAGAAACAACAGAAGCCGGCAAAAATGAATTGAAATCAGCAAGAGAAAAAGCAAAAGAAGAAGTTTTGGAAATTAAAGAATTAAAAATTTTGTCTGAAGTTGTTTATCACACTCTTTCTATGAAATATGGAGAAATGTTTGAAGCTGGAACAGGGGCCGAAACAGTTAGGGAAATTTTTACAAAAATGGATTTAAAGGAAAAAGTTGTAGAATTGGAAAAAGAAGCAAAAGAAGCTCCGCCCGCAACAAAGAAAAAAGTTTTGAGAAGATTGAAGCTTTTTCAGGGAATGTTGAAAGCCGGAGTAAGACCAGAGTGGATGTTTATGGAAGTTTTGCCGGTTTTGCCGCCTGACTTAAGGCCAATGGTTCAATTGGACGGAGGAAGATATGCATCTTCTGATTTAAACGACCTTTACAGAAGAGTAATAAACAGAAATAATAGGTTGCAATATTTGTTAGAAATTTCAGCTCCGCCGGTTATTGTAAGAAACGAAAAAAGAATGTTGCAGGAAGCAGTTGATGCTTTAATTGATAATGAAATGAGAAAGGGAGTAACAACAACAGCAACAACTGGAGGAAAGAGATTGTTAAAATCTTTGGCCGCAATGCTTGCTGGAAAACAGGGAAGGTTTAGGCAAAATCTTTTGGGAAAGCGTGTGGATTACTCTGGAAGATCTGTTATTGCAGTAGGACCAGAATTAAACTTTTCTCAATGTGGATTGCCAAAAACTTTAGCTTTGGAAATTTTTAAGCCTTTTGTGATTAAGAAAATTTTGGAAAAAGAAATGGCTTATAATATTAGGGGAGCAGCTAGATTGATTGAAGAAAAAACACCTGTTTGGGGAATTTTAGAAGAAATTATAAAAGATAAATTGGTTCTTTTAAACAGAGCTCCAACTCTGCATAGGCTTGGAATCCAGGCATTTAAGCCAATTTTAACAGAGGGTGAAACCATAAAATTACATCCATTAGTTTGTGAAGCATTCAATGCTGACTTTGACGGAGACCAGATGGCGGTTTATTTGCCTTTGTCGGAAGAGGCTCAAACAGAGGCGCGAGAAATAATGCTTTCAACTTTAAACCTTATAAGACCCGCAACAGGAATGCCTGTTATGGGGCCATTTCGCGACATTGCTTTGGGTTGTTTCTTTTTAACAAGGTTGAATATAAAACAGGATATAAAAGAGATAAAAGCCTATTCTTCTGACGTTGAAGCTAAAATGGCTTATGAATACGGATTTTTGGGAGTTAACGATTTGATTAAGGTGCCTCATCCCAAAACCCAGAATCAGACTATAGAGTTAATAGAAACAACTGTTGGCAGGCTGATTTTGAACACTGTTTTCCCACACGATTATCCATATATAAACAAAGTAATAGATAACAAAGGATTAAAAGGGCTTGTTAGGGAGATTATTGAAAAATATCCAAACGAAGAAGCGGTTGTTATTTTAGACAAAGTAAAATTGCTTGGATTTGAACACTGCACTTTGTCTGGAATAAGCTGGGGAATGGATGATTTGGTGGTGCCCGCGCAAAAGCCGGCTTTAATAGAACAGGCGGAAAAAGAAATAAAACAAATAGATACTCATTTTGAAAAAGGACTTCTATCTTTAGAAGAGAAAACATCCCAGAAAATTTTGGTTTGGCAGACAGTAAAGTCAAAAATTGAAGCTTTATTGAAAGAAACTTTGCCTCCCGATGGTCCTGTTATGTCAATTATAGGCTCTGGCTCAAGAGGAACTTGGGCTCAACCTGTTCAGATGGCTGGAATGAAGGGATTGGTTAATAATCCTGCAGGAGATATTATTGAATTGCCTATTAAGTCTTCTTTTACAGAAGGTTTTAATGTTCTTGAATACTTTATTTCAACTCACGGAGCCAGAAAAGGAACTGCTGATACTGCTTTGAGAACTTCTTCAGCAGGATATTTAACAAGAAGACTGGTTGATGTTGCCCACGATATTATTGTTACAGAAGAAGACTGCGGAGACAAAACAGGATTTACTGTTTACAGAAAAGACGCCGATGCGATTGAGCAAGATTTTATTTCCAAAATAGTTGGCAGAACTGTCTTGGAAAATGTTGAGCACAATAAAAAGACTTTTGTTAAAAAGGGGCAAATTATTGATTGGCAGACAGCAAAAGCAATTGCAGAAGAAACAGGAATTGAAAGGATTATTGTGCGTTCTCCTTTGGCTTGTAAAGCGGCCTTGGGTGTTTGTCAAAAATGTTATGGTTGGGACTTAGGAAGAAACAATTTAGTAAAACCAGGTGAAGCTGTTGGGGTTGTTGCGGCCCAGGCAATTGGAGAGCCCGGAACTCAGCTTACATTGAGAACTCACCATTTAGGAGGAATTGTTGGAGCAGGGGATATTACCCAGGGTTTGCCAAGAATTGAAGAAATTTTTGAGTCAAGGACTCCAAAAGGAGAGGCTATAATGTCCTTGACTGAAGGAAAAGTGGTTGATATTGATGAAGAAAAAAGGATTGTAAAAATTCAACCCATTTTGTCGGGAAAGAAAAGTGAATCAACAGACAAGAAAGCGCCAAAGAAAGATATAATGGAATATAAAATTCCAAATAGGATTGGAATTTTAGTGCAAAAAGGACAGGACGTAAAGGAAAATCAGCCCTTATGCGAGGGGAGTTTGGACCTTAAAAAGCTTTACAAATCTTCAGGTGTGGAGCTTACTCAAAGATACATTTTACAGGAAGTCCAGAGAATTTATTCTTCGCAAGGAGTTGATATTCACGACAAACATATTGAAATAATAATTCAGAAAATGTTTTCCAGGATAAAAATTAAGGAAGAGGGGGATAGCAATTGGATAAAAGGAGAAATTGTTGAAAAAACCGTTTTTGAAGAAGAAATAGAAAAGCTTAAAAAAGCCAAAAAAGATATTCCAACGGGAACTCAAATATTGCTTGGAATATCTGAAGTTTCTTTAAATTCAGAGTCATGGCTTTCATCAGCTTCTTTTCAACAAACATCCAGAATATTGATTAAAGCCTCTCTTGAAGGCAAAGAGGATAAATTAAGAGGCCTGAAAGAAAACGTTATTATTGGAAAACTTATTCCAGTGGGCACAGGTTTTGAGTCAAAAGAAAAAGAAAAAAAATAATAACAGTTTACATAAATAAAAAGTGGCAACGTCGGACGTTGCCCGACTATCTGCAAAACAAATAGAAAATCACAGATCAAAAACTCCGCTAAAATCAACGGAGTTTTTGATTATATCTAATATTTTTTGTTGAATCAAAGCCGAATTTGAATATAAAACATTTTGGATATAAAATATAATAAATAACCGTAAAATAACACCAATAGAAATCGGCAACGTTCGACGTTGCCTGACTATTTATGAAAATTAATAATGAATCACAAATAGTTAACGGAGAAATTTATCATATTATAAGTAGAGCTGTAGGAGATACAGTTATTTTTGATAAAGAAGCTGATTTTTATCGGGGCATTTTTTCTATTTATGAATTTAATAACAGTGATTATGTAAGTATTTGGAAAAGAAGAAGACAAATAAGCCAAGAAAAACGGCAACGTTCGACGTTGCCTGACTACAAAAGGATTGATGAAAGAAAAAGAATTGTTGATGTTTTAGCTTTTTCTTTCATGCCAAATCATCTGCATTTGATGTTAACACAGTTAAAGGACAATGGAATAATAGAATTCATGAAAAAAGTTAATGGGGGGTACGCAAAATATTTTAATCAAAAATATGATAGAAAAGGACATCTTTTTAATAAATTTAAAGCTGTTCATATAGCTGACGAAGATCAACTTAAAAATACTTTTGTTTATATTCATACAAATTTAATTTCTTTAATAGAGCCTCTTTGGAAAGAAAAAGGAATTAAAAATTTTACAAAAGTCCAAAGTTTTTTAGAAAATAACAAGCGGCATAGTTACCCCGATTATATTGGAAAAAAGAATTTTCCGTCTGTCACACAAAGGGAATTTTTATTGAATGTAATGTGCGGAGCAGATGGTTGCCAGGCAGAAGTAAATGATTGGATAAAATACAAAACGAGTTTAGAAACGTGAATTAATAAAGTTTTGGAATAATAGTCGGGCAACGTTCAACGTTGCCCGACTATTCTATGAAGGAAGTGAGAGGGGTTGACAGGCTTTTGCGGGGGGTATTATTAAATAATAATAAGAAATTAATTAATTATTCTGCAAATTTTGGACAAAAATGGTTCTTTGTTTTGAACTTTGCACAATAAAAATTAAATATGAAAATTAAGAACTTCATAGCAATAGCTGTTTTAGTAACAGCGATTTTAGGTTTTGGACAAAACGCAAGCGCCGTTACTATAGAAGAACTCCTTGCGCAAATAGCTCAATTGCAAGCGCAGATTGTTGCTATGCAGGCGCAACAGCAAACCCAAACTCAAACCCAAACCTGGTGTCACACTTTTAATACTAACATGGGCTATGGAGCAACCGGATCCGATTTTGAAGCGCTAATCACAGTATTGGAAAAAGAAGGAATATTGGAATTTAATTATGAGAATAAACCGTCAGCATATGATGAAGTCATTGGGAGCGCAATTGTGGAATTTCAAGAAAAATACGTCTCTGAAATTTTAACTCCCTATGGTTTAAAGCGTGGCACAGGATATGTTGGAAAATCAACCAGAGCAAAATTAAATAAAATTTATGGATGTGGAACAACTCCAGTTTGCACCCCAAGCTGGACTTGTTCGTCTTGGAGTACTTGCTCAAATAACCAACAAGCAAGGACTTGTTGGGATCCAAACAGCTGTGGAGTAACAACAGACAAGCCAGCAACAACACAAACTTGTGGAACCGCCCAGCCTTCCATCACCGTCAATTCGCCAAACGAAGGAGAGACATGGAAAATAGGTTCATTGCAGAAAGTATCTTGGACTTCAAACAATATCCCAACTTCAAATATGACAGAAGTTTCCTTAATTGACTCAAATGACAATCTTGCAATAAATTTAACAACAGTGGCAAATCAAAATGGACAGGCGTACTTTATAGTCCCTTCTACTGTTTCCGCAGGCCAATACAAAGTTCACATAAAAACCGTTGTTAACGGAGTTTCCTATATAGACATAAGCAATAGTTATATTACTGTTGCCTCAGCAACCTCAACTTGCACCCCAAGCTGGATTTGCAATAGCTGGAGCACTTGTGCGAATGGACAGCAAACAAGAACCTGTTCGGACGAAAATAACTGTGGAGTTTTAACCTACAAACCAGCGACAACGCAAACTTGCAGTTCTTCTACCCCTTTCATTGTTGTTACCTATCCCTTAGGAAATGAAATGCTCACAAAGGGAACAGCGGTTTATATAAAATGGCAGAGTAGTGGTTTTCTTGCAAATGATAAATTAGATATAACATTATATAAAGGAGATAGTCATAATGGATATATAGCTAAGGGGATTCCAGTAAGTCAGGGATATTACTATTGGACAGTATCGGAAACAGTTTCAAGTTGGGGTCTTGGATTAAATAATCAAAAAAACGGAATTATTCTTGCAGCCGCTCCTCTTTCTGAGCTATATAAAATACAAATTGCGGCTTATACTAACACGGGTTCAGTATTGGCAGAGTCTGGTTATTTTGGTATTAAACTTACACCTAACCCAGTTTGCGTTGATTCAGACGGCGGACGAAATTATTATGTAAAAGGAAAAATTGATTATACAACTATTGCAGGAGTAACTGGGAGCATAAGCGACGAATGTTATGACGGTCAATATCTACAAGAATTTTATTGTGATGTAAGTTCTGGCGATAATTATAAATATGAAAAGTATGCTTGTCCAAACGGTTGCTTAAACGGAGCCTGTGTCCAAGCTACTACCCCATCCATCACAGTCACTTCGCCCAACGGAGGGGAAGTGTGGAAAGTGGGGGAAACACACAATATTACTTGGAATTCTGCGTTCATTTCTTCTGATGCAAATGTTTCTATACAATTGTCGTATATTTTAAATAATAATTCTTCTCCTTACGAAAGTTTAATTTTTCCAATTGGAATTAATACCATTAAAAATACGGGTAATTATAGCTGGTTAATACCAACAGGGAGCTTTAATAGTTTCACATGGACAAATATGCAAAATGGTAAGTATCTTATAAGACTAATATATTCTGATCCCGCAACAGGTAAGGTTTTGGCTCAAGACTATAGCGACAACTACTTTACCATTGCTTCAGCTTCCACCCAGCCATCCATCACAGTCACTTCAGTCGGAGGATCAGATATTCCTGGGCATAATCTTACTTTCTTCTGGACAGCCAGCGGTGTGAGTGCTGTTGACCTTATTTTGGAAAATTCATCTAAAACTTATACTTTGGCAACAGGAGTACCTGCAAATAATGGATCTTATAGTGTGAGAATACCTGGTGACGCTGTTTTGGGGACATATTATATGATTGTAAAGTCTGGTTCCACGGTTGCTTATGGGGAAAAATTTAGCATAGTAGCTCCGGCAGCTGCAACAATTACCGTTACCTCGCCCAACGGAGGAGAGCTTTGGATAGTTGATAATTTGCAAACAATCAGATTTATAAATACAGGAGTCACAGGAAGCGCTTGGATTTATTTAGACAAATATTCCGGAAGTACTCGCACAAAAAGTTTTTTAGTGGGCGTTTTTCCGCTTAGTATAAGCAAGCAGTCGGAAGTGCATAGTTTTAACCTTTCCAGAAGCCTGATAAATTCCATGGGCGGGCCGGGTAATTTTAAAATCCGCGTTGTAAGCAATGCCTCGGGAACTCCACAGGACACAAGCGATAATTATTTCACTGTTGCCGACCCGTTGGCAAGTTCTGATATATCTCAAAGCAGTCTTGCATCAATCTCTGATGCGGTTTCAAAATTGGCAGAACAGATAAAATCCTTGCTTTCAAGATAAAATAGGTTTTAAAAACTCCGCTAAGAACAGCGGAGTTTTTAAGTGTGTAGGGGGATTTTAAATGTACAAAATTAAATTCATGTCTCACAATTTTTAAATCAAATAGCCGAATAGTCGAATAGCCGAATAGTCAAACAATCAAATAGCTGGATATATTTAAAATAACATTTTTAGTTCTTCGATGTTTTTTAGCGCTTTTTGGCGTATATAAGTCATTATTTTGTTGAATTTGAATAAATATATACAAGTGATATAATAAAATAATTTAGTATAGAAATATGGCAAAAAAAAATAATCTTAAAAACGGAAAAAACGCGAATGCGAAAATAAAAGAAAAGCCAAAGGATTCAATCTTAAGCTCCTGGGCAAGAAGGTGGATAAAAGCCACATTGATGTTTTTATTGGCTATAATTGTTATTTTGTCGTTTCCCTATTTTAATAAAGCCGGCAAAACGGGCGAATATTTTATTTTAGTTGTTAATTTTTTAGTTGGCAAAGCTTTTTACACAATTCCATTTTTCTTGTTTGTGGCAGGAATGATTTTTTTGAAAACTCGCAAAAGGGGGAAGAATTTGGCAATGTTTTTGGCTGTTATTGTTTCAATTATCGGGATAGCGGGGATACTGGCGGCAAAGGATTTAAATATAAATCCTGCGCCTGGCGGAGGCGGATGGGTAGGTTTTTTGCTGGCAAAACTGTTCGCAGGCCTTTTTGGACTTTTGGTCGCCAATATTATATTTGCAACTATTTTGTTGATAGGGGCATTTATTTTTTTACAATTTGTCTGGTCGGAAGTCCAGCTTGAAAAAGAGAAAAAGAAAGAAGAAAAACAGTCTTATGTGTTAAACAAACAGGAAGAAGAAAATATAAAAATAAAAGGGGTTTTACCAGAGAGGCAGGAGAAAAAACAGCCTGCAAGCTCTAAGATGTCATTATTTAAAAAAGGTAAAGAAGAAGAACCGGAAAAAATAAAACTAAAAAAGCCGGAAGGAGAAAAGGAAAAAAGCAGTTATGTATTGCCTCCCTTGGATTTGCTTTCAAAAAATGAATCAGCCCCAACATCAGGAAATATAAAGGAAAACTCAATGATAATCAAGAACACTTTGGAAAACTTTGGGATTTCCGTTGAAATGGCAGAGGTAAACATCGGGCCAACAGTAACCCAGTATGCTTTTAAGCCTGCAGAAGGAGTAAAGCTTTCAAAAATTACAACTTTATCTAATAATCTGGCTTTGGCATTGGCGGCCCATCCTATTAGAATTGAAGCTCCTATTCCTGGGAAGTCATTGGTTGGGATTGAAGTGCCAAACAAAGTAAGGTCTGTTGTTACGTTAAGAAATTTGATCGCTCATGGAAATTATCAAAATTCTGCCAACCCTTTGCTTATTGCTTTGGGACGAAATGTTTCTGGATCGCCTGTTTATGCTGATATTGCAGAGGGACCTCATATGCTGGTTGCAGGAGCTACCGGAACAGGAAAAACAATCTTTTTAAACAGTTTAATTTTAAGTTTGTTGTATAAATACACTCCGGAAAATTTAAGAATGATTATGGTTGACCCAAAAAGAGTTGAATTTCAGCACTATAATGACATCCCGCATCTTTTATGTCCTGTTATTTATGACGCAGCAAAAACAATAAATGCTTTGCAATGGCTTATACGGGAAATGGAGAGAAGATTTGAAATATTTTCAGAGGTGCCCGCAAGAAATATCGGAAGTTATAATGTGAATAAGACAGTAATTTCCAATGGGGCACAGTTGCCATATATTGTTTTTGTAGTTGATGAATTGGCAGATCTGATGGCCGCTAAAGGCAGAGAACTTGAAGCTGGAATCGTAAGACTTGCGCAAATGGCAAGGGCAACTGGAATACACTTGGTATTAGCAACACAGAGGCCGTCTGTTGAAGTTATTACAGGACTTATCAAAGCCAATGTTCCAACTCGTATTACTTTTCAAGTTTCTTCGCAGGTTGATTCAAGAACAGTTATAGACACATCTGGAGCAGAAAAATTACTTGGAGCAGGAGATATGTTATTTTTATCGGCAAAATCATCAAAATTAGGTAGAATTCAGGGTCCGTATGTTTCTGAAAAAGAAGTTAAAAAAGTTGTTGATTTTATTTCAGAGCAAAAAGAGAGTTTTGAAGATTCACAAACTGTTTTGTCACAAAATTTGAAAGATGCATTAGAGGCTCCTGACCCAAAAGAAGCCAAAGAAAACGGAGATTTTTTTGGAGATGACGATCCACTATTTGAGGAAGTAAAAAAAATTGTTCTTGAAACTCAAAAAGCTTCTGCTTCATTCTTACAAAGGCGTTTAAGAATTGGATATTCAAGGGCGGCCAGATTGATTGATATGTTAGAGGATAAAGGCATTGTGGGGCCTGCTGATGGAGCAAAACCTCGCGAAGTATACGCAGACAGGGGAGAATCAGCCACAGCCCAATTAATTCCCGGAGGAGGGCCGGATGAGTCAGAAGAAGACACTGAATGGAAAAAAGTATAAAAAATAACTATGAATAAAAATTTAGTTATAATTCCATCAGAAAAAATCGTTAGTAAAATCTATGTTGTCAGAAATAAAAAAGTGATGTTAGATAAGGATTTAGCAGAACTTTATGGGGTAAAAACGAAATCTTTAAATCTTGCTGTTAAAAGAAACATCAAGAGATTTCCTGAAGATTTTATGTTTCAACTTACAAAAGAAGAGTTTAAAAACTTGAGGTTGCAAATTGAAACCTCAAGCTGGGGAGGAACAAGATATATGCCTTATGTTTTCGCTGAGCAGGGTGTTGCTATGTTGTCTAGTGTTTTAAACAGTGACAGAGCTATAAGTGTAAATATTCAGATCATTCGTACATTTGTAAAAGTTAGGGAACTTATGTCAACTAATGAAATTTTGCAAAGAAAAATGATAGAATTGGAAAAAAAGCACGGAAGTCACGACGATAAAATTAAAAAAATTTTTACAACCTTAAATCTTTTATTATTAGAAGAAAAAAATAAACCAAGAAATAAAATTGGTTTTACGAAATAAATAAAAATAAAATTATGGCAAAAGAAAAAAAATCCGCCTTGGCAAAGGGTCAAGAAGGGGAAGGCAAAAAAAAGGAAGATAAAGCTTTAATGCATGCTTTAGATGAAATTAAAGAAAGGTTTGGAGAAGGGGCAATAATGAAAATGAGAGAAATCCAGGCTGTTAATGTTGATTCTGTCCCAACAGGTTCAATAGCAATGGATTTGGCATTAGGGGTTGGCGGAATGCCGCGCGGAAGAATTATTGAAATTTACGGAGGAGAATCTTCTGGAAAAACAACTTTGTCTTTGCATGTTGTTGCGGAAGCTCAAAGAAAAGGCGGGACTTGCGCTTTTGTTGATGCAGAGCATGCAATGGATCCCGATTATGCCAGAAGAATAGGCGTAAATACTGACGACCTTTTAATTTCCCAGCCTGATTCAGGAGAACAAGCCTTGCAGATTGTGGAAACCCTTGTAAAAACAGGAGACATTGATGTGATTGTCGTTGATTCTGTGGCGGCTCTTACTCCTCAAAGGGAAATAGAAGGAGAAATTGGCGACCAGCATATTGGTTTACAGGCAAGAATGATGTCTCAGGCAATGAGAAAACTTACCGGGATAATGGCAAAAACAAAAACAATTGTTATTTTTATAAATCAAACAAGGCAAAAAGTAGGAATGGTTTTTGGGAATCCGGAAACAACCCCAGGCGGATTGGCGTTGAAATTTTATGCTTCAGTAAGAGTAAATTTGACAAGAACAGCCCAAATAAAATCGGGAGATGAAATTATAGGAAATAGAGTAAAAGTCAAAATAGTAAAAAATAAAGTAGCTGCTCCTTTTAGAACAGCTGAATTTGATATTTATTATAATGAGGGAATTTCAAAACCAGGCGACGCTTTAAGAACTGGACTAAATAACGGATTAATAAAACAATCTGGAGCATTTTTCTCTTTTGATGGACAAAAAATCGGACAGGGCACAGAAGCGTCAAAGTCTTGGTTAAAAGAGCATCCGGAGGCAATAGAGAAAATCAAAACAGAGGCAATGAAAACAGCCGGCGCGCCGTCAGAAGAATAATAATATTTATAAAAGATCAAAAAGCCCCGTTCCCCGGGGCTTTTTTGAGCAATTAAGACTATATCGGGCATTAGCTGGTATTTTTATTTCGGTGTATATGGAAGCAATCCCATTTGTCGAGCTCTTTTAATTGCTGTTGCAATTTTTTTTTGATGATGAGAACACAGATTGGTTTTTTTTCTTGGTTTTATTTTATAAAAACCAGAAACATACTGAGAAAGCAATTCCGTATTTTTAAAATCAACATCGTTTATATTTTTTTGGCAAAAATAACACATAGTAACGAATTTTTAATTTCCAATTTTAAATTTTTAAATAATATTCAAATCTATAAATTTTAAAAAATTAAAACATTAAGAAATTATTTACAAAAATTACAAAATTATAATTTAATTTTTAGAAGGGTATATCTTTTACGTCTATTTCTTCTGCTGAATTGTCTTCAAAAGAAACTTCCTTTGAGCCATTTTCAGTTTCCAGAGCAGGCGGATAATCTTCCTGTATTATTGGTATTTCCTGATTAGATGCAAGGTGTGAGGCATCCGGCTCTGGAGAAGAAAATGGTTTGCTGTAGCTTGAGTTTCCAGAACCCGAATTTTTTGGTCCAAGCTGGAGATTTTCTGCAATAACTTCTGTTCTGTATTGCTTTATGCCCTGGTTATTAACCCAATTTCTTGTCTTAATTCTTCCTTCTATCAAAACTAAAGACCCCTTGTTCAGATATCTTGAGCTTATATCGGCCAACTTTCCAAAACAGACAATATTGTGAAATTCTGTTTCTTGTTTTTTTTCTCCTGTTCCTGATGTGTAAAACCTGTTTGTGGCCAATCCAAAACTTGTTACTTGCTGTCCTGACGGCAAAGACCTAACTTCAGGGTCTCGGGTTACATTTCCTAAAACAAAGATTTTATTAAAGTTCATAGTTCTTTAAATTTTAGTTAATTATTAAGATTATTCTCCTAAAATTTCTTCTAATTTTTGTTCTATGTCTTTTAATTCAACTTTCTTTGAAGGAATAACGGTTTCTTCAGCCACATTTTTTTCCTGCACATTATTTTCTACTGGAATTTCTTTGGTTGCTCCAGCGTCTCTATTTTTTTTACCCCT
>Ga0265297_10004057_pt1 | contig 24794 bp, 23 predicted proteins | sample Munlanlwell13791_FD_192502 | JGI IMG/M metagenome (GOLD analysis project Ga0265297, IMG submission 192502) | Leachate microbial communities from a municipal landfill in Southern Ontario, Canada - Leachate well 137-91 | ecosystem: Engineered > Solid waste > Landfill > Unclassified | place... | reverse complement strand
GGACAAGAGGACAGCGGACAAGCGAAGCTTGAGTTATAAAGAAATACCGAGTCCGTAAGGTCTCGGTAGGTTATTTGATCAAAAAATCAGGGCGATTATTGAGGATAATTGAAAAAATAATCATGTTTTTTGTCGGTCTTGATTTATTTTTCAGAATAATATAAGATACTCGCAGAATTAAATAAACACCTCTAATGAAAGCTTTTGGTTTCTAGGTGGCCAAGAGGCTTCCCCTCGGGGAGGTTAGAAGCGCTTTTTTTATTATTTAAATTTAATTTTAATAATAACAATATATTCGCTTTTAAATATGATTAAAGCTACTGCCAAAAATGACGCCTTTAGCGCTCTTTTGGAAAAAGAAGATTTAAAAATCCCCCAAGTCGGGGACATTATTAAGGGCGTGGTGATTACCGCCTCGAAGGCCGAGGTTCGCCTGGACATTGACGGTGTGATGACCGGCATTATTCGCGGTCCGGAGTTATATTTGGAGGCTGATGAGTATACCGATTTGGAACCAGGTCGTGAAGTTGAGGCGATGGTGGTTGATGCGGAGAATGAAAACGGTGAGCTGGAATTGTCTTTCCGCCAAGTCGGCCAGGGCAAGGCTTGGGATAATTTGCGGGAAGCCTTTAAGAACAAGACTACGGTTTTTGTGAAAGTGGCCGACGCCAATAAAGGCGGATTACTTTGTAATTATCGCCAGATTAGCGGTTTTTTGCCGGTTTCTCAATTAGCTCCGGAAAACTATCCGCGGATCAGCGGCGGCGACAAGAGCAAGATTTTAGAAAAATTAAAATCTTTTGTCGGCCAAGAATTTGAAGTTAATGTCATTACTTTGAATGAAGATGAAGGTAAAATTATTTTCAGCGAGAAAGATGTTTGGAATAAAAAACAAAAACCGATTTTAGAGAAATATAAAGTTGGCATGACGGTGGAAGGTAAAATTACCGCCGTTACCAATTTTGGCGTTTTCGTCAGTTTTGACGATAATATTGAAGGTTTAATTCATATTTCAGAATTGGCCTGGCAAAGAATCGATTCTCCCAGCACTTTATACAAGGTGGGCGACAAGATTAAGGCCGAAATTGTAAATATTGACGGTAACAAGATTTTTTTAAGCGCCAAGAAGATTTTGAAAGATCCATGGCTGGAAGCCGTTAATAAATACGTTGTGGGCCAGATGGTTAAAGGCAGTATTTTGAAAGTTAACCCTTTTGGTTTATTCGTTAAACTGGATGAAGATATCCATGGTTTGGCGCATATTACTCAACTGAGCTTGAGCAAGACGGACAAGATTAATGAACTTTTTAAGATTAATGAAGAACGCGATTTTGAAATCCTGTCTATTTCTCCTTCCGATCATCGCTTGGCTCTGAAATTAATTAAAGAAGGTAAAAAAGAAAAGCCGGTTAAAAAGGAAGAAGTTGAGGCCGAACCAAAACCAACCAAGAAAGCCAAGAAGGAAGAACCGGCGGAAGTTGAGGTTAAGGTCAAGCCGGCCAAAAAAGTTAAGAAATAATTAGAACTGTAGATAGATAATAAAAGGGGCAATTTTGCCCCTTTTATTTGCCAAAATAACTCGGCTGTTATATACTAAGGCTATATCAGATTGCCTTAATTACTACTATTTATGAAAAATTTATTTAAAAATTTTTTTATTTATTTTCTAGCCTTTTTGATTATCGCCAGTATTTTCAGTGCTTTTAGCGGTAAAGCTCCCAAAAGCGATAAAGTTGGCTTGGAATTTCTGGTTAATGAGGTTAATAATGGCCAGGTGTCATCAATTTTGGTTAATGGTGACGAGCTTCAGATTGTTATGAAAGACGGGGCTCAAAAAGTGGTGCAAAAAGAAACCGGGGAATCGTTGTCGGCCCTGCTCAAAAATTTTAATGTTGACAGCCAAAAATTAGCGGCTGTTAGTATTAAAGTGAAAGAGGTTGACAGTATGAATTTTTGGTTAATGACGGTGTTGCCGATTATGCTCCCAATCTTACTGATTGGCGCCTTTCTTTATTTCACCATGCGAGGAGTGGCCAGCGCCAACTCTCGCGCCATGAGTTTCGGCCAAAGCGGCGCCAAGGAATTTCAAACTGATCAAAAAACTAAAGTTACCTTTAATGATATTGCCGGCGCCAAAGAGGCTAAAGAAGAATTAAAGGAGATTGTGGAATTTCTGCGCTTTCCGAAAAAATTTCATGACTTGGGGGCTCGAATTCCCAAGGGCGTTTTGCTTTTGGGCAGTCCGGGAACCGGTAAAACTTTAATGGCGCGCGGCGTGGCCGGCGAGGCGAACGTTCCCTTTTTTCACATTTCCGGTTCGGAATTTGTGGAGATGTTTGTGGGTGTCGGCGCTTCTCGAGTTCGGTCTCTATTCCAAAAGGCCAAGAAAAGCTCGCCGTGCATTGTTTTTATTGATGAAATTGATGCCGTAGGCCGGAAGCGAGGTTCCGGTATGGGCGGCTCCCATGACGAAAGAGAGCAAACCTTAAATCAAATTTTAGTGGAAATGGATGGTTTTGAGCCCAATGCCAATATTATTGTGATTGCAGCGACTAATCGCCCCGACGTGCTTGATCCGGCTTTGTTGCGTCCCGGACGCTTTGACAGACAAGTGGTAATTGACATTCCCGACATTAAAGACCGGGATGAAATTTTGCATGTTCATGCCCGGAAGAAACCACTAGCCGCCGGTACCGATCTTCATAAAATCGCCGAGAGAACTCCGGGATTTTCCGGAGCCGACTTGGAGAATGTTTTAAATGAAGCGGCTATTTTGACGGCGCGCCAGGACAAAAAATTGATTGGCATGGAAGAGATGTATGAATCAATTGAGAAAGTGATGATGGGCCCGGAAAGAAAAAGCCGCATTATTACTGAGAAAGAAAAAAAGATCACGGCTTATCACGAAGCCGGACATGCCATTGTCGCCCATTTTTTGCCTAATACCGATGCTGTTCATAAGATTTCCATTATTTCTCGCGGATCGGCCGGTGGCTACACTTTGAAATTGCCGAGTGTTGATCGTCATCTGCATTCCAAAACTGAATACATTGAAGAGCTGGCGGTATTATTGGCCGGTCATTTTGCCGAGAAAGAAATTTTCGGAGAAGTGACCACCGGGGCTACTTCCGATTTGCGGCGAGCGACTTCTTTGGCTCGCAGCCTGATTACTGATTTCGGGATGAGCGATATGCTTGGGCCGCGGACTTTTGGTGAAAAAGAAGAAATGATTTTCTTGGGCCGTGAAATTCATGAACAAAGAGATTACAGCGAAAGAGTGGCCGAAAAGATTGATGAAGAAATTAATGTATTCATCACTGAGGCCGGCAAAGTGGCCGTCAAAATTATTCGCGACAAAAAGGAGTATCTGGAAAAGATTGTGGCTGAGTTATTGGAGAAGGAGACGATTGAAAAGGACGCCTTTGAAGCGATTGTCGGTCATAAAGCGGTCTAAAATTGACTATTTTAGGCAATGTGATATGCTGGAATTATCTTAAATATTAAAAATATGACAGAAAAAATTGATTCAAGCCGGGTCGCCCTTCCCGATGATCAGTCAAAATCGTTGGCGAGGGAATTTGAAGAAAAAGACAAGATCGGGGATGCGATTCCGACCGATATTTATGTTCCGATCGGAAAAAAGCAGACTCGAGTCAGCGCCAAACAGGCGGAAGTTTTGCAGCAAAAAGAAATTAGCCAAGAACTGACAGATTTGTCTTGGCGTCAAGCTTCATCGGAGCAAATCGCTGTTCGGGACAAGATTAAGGCGGGGATAGAAGCTTTGGACAATAAAGTAACTTATATCGGAGAAATAATGTTGAATGAACAAGGGAAACGTTATCTCCATGTCGGCCTTGAAGGCCAGAAGGGTTTGACCAGAGTTATTTTGGACAAAGATAATAATGTTGTTAGTTTAACAAAAATATAAATAAAATTAAGATTTTATGGCTAATCCAAAGAAAAGAAAAACTAAAAGCGCCGTTGGTAAAAATAGAGCTCATTTAGCTTTAACTAAAAAAACTTTAAATAAATGTTCTAAGTGCGGCGTAGCGGTGCGACCTCATTCCGCTTGTGGTTTCTGCGGCAGTTATAAGGGCCGGAAGGTTTTACAGGTAGCGGCTAAGGCTAAGAAAAAATAATATGTCCAATCGTCATTTAGCTCGAACCATAGCCATGCAAACTTTGTTTGCTTGGGATTTTAATGGTAAAAAGAATGATGACGTTGACGCTCTGATTGATGAAAATTTCGCCAATTTTGCGCCGCAATTTGATGACGGCGGATTTGTGCGCGAGACCATCAAAAATATTTTGGAACATGGCGAAGAGATTGATAATTATATTCGTCGTTACGCCACGGAATGGCCGCTCGAACAAATTACTTTGGTTGACCGCAATGTGCTTCGAATAGGTATTTATGAATTATTATATTCGGCTAATATCCCGCCTCGAGTCGCCATTAATGAAGCGATTGAAATTGCCAAGGCTTTCGGCGGAGAATCTTCCGGTAAATTTATTAATGGCGTTTTAGGAGCGATTTATAAGGACATGCCCGAAGCTGAACGTATTCAACGTGAAGCCATTACGCAAAAATTACAGCAGGCCAAAGAATCTCGAGTTAAGCCGGAAGTTGAAGACGCTAAAAAGACCGAATAAATGTATTGATTAAGGTTAATAATTAATTTATTAAATCGCTAAATTGCTAAATTGTTTTTTACTCCAGTTTAACAATTTAACGTTTTAATAATTTGTTGGTATGTTTAGTTTAGCCAAGCTGGAAGAGGCTGTTGGAATTAACTTCCAAAACAAGGATTTATTAAAACAGGCTTTGACTCATCGCTCTTATCTTAACGAACATCCGGAATTCAAATTTGGCCAGAACGAGCGCTTAGAATTTCTCGGGGATGCCGTTTTAGAGATTATTGTTACTGAATATCTTTTTGTTAATTTTCCCAATACTCCGGAAGGCGATTTAACTAATTGGCGGGCCAGTTTGGTCAACGCCAAAATGCTTTATCAAGTCGCCGATAATTTGGGGGTGGAAAATCATTTATTATTGTCTAAGGGCGAGGCGAAAGACAAAAATACTAAGGCCCGGCAGTATATTCTGGCTAATTCCATTGAAGCGATTATCGGCGCTATTTATTTGGATCAAGGAATTGAGGCCGCCAAAGGATTTATTGTTAAAAATATTATTTCCCAATTAAACGAAATTTTAAAAAATCAAACCTACTTGGATCCTAAGTCAAAATTTCAAGAATTAGCTCAAGAAAAAGAAGGTGTTACTCCCATTTACAAGACAATTAGAGAAGAAGGGCCCGATCACGAGAAATTGTTTACCGTCGGCCTTTATTTGGGGGAAGAATTAATTTCTGAAGGTGATGGTTTATCTAAACAAGAAGCCCAAGTCAAAGCCGCTGAAGCGGGTTTGGAGAAAAAGGGCTGGTAAAAATTTATGGATATCAAAAAACTTTTAACAATCGCCGCCGAACAAAAAGCTTCTGATTTGCACTTGGTCAAAGATTTGAAGCCGATTTTACGAATTGACGGGCAGTTAGTTCCGATCGATGAGGCTCTCAAGAAAAATAAGCTATCAACTGATAACGGCCAGGCCGCCCCGGAATATAATAATGATATTTATATCTTGTCGGAGGCGGGCGAAATTTTGAAAGGAGCTCGGCGAAAAAGCGAAGACGGCGCTTTTTCTCCTCTAACCAGCATCGATTTGGAGTCAATTGCCAATGATCTGCTTCGCGGTGAACAACGGGAACGTTTGTTTAAAGAAAGAGATCTGGATTTTGGCTATTCGGTTGATGATTATCGTTTTCGGATCAATTTATCATATGAACGGGATAATCTGAAAATGGTGGCCCGGGTGATTAATAATCAGAGCCCGACCTTGGAGGACGTCAATATGCCCCCGGTGATTTACAATCTATTGGACATGAAGCAGGGGCTGATATTATTAACCGGTCCGACCGGTTGCGGTAAGTCAACTTCACTCGCGGCCATGATTAATTATTTAAATGAAAAATATAATTATAATATAGTTACTTTTGAGGACCCGATTGAATTTATTTTTAAATCCAATAAAAGCATTATTACGCAGAGACAATTAGGTTTTGATTTTCCTTCTTTCGCCAGCGGTCTGAGGCATGTCCTGCGTCAAGACCCGAATGTGATTATGGTGGGCGAAATGCGTGATCTGGAAACTATTTCTTCCGCTATTACTTTGGCTGAAACCGGTCATTTGGTGCTCGCCACTTTGCATACTTTTGACGCCTCGCAAACCGTGGATAGAATTATTGATATTTTTCCGCCCTTCCAACAGAATCAGGTTCGTTCCCAACTTTCAATGATTTTAGCCGCCGTTATCTCTCAGCGATTATTACCCAAAGTCGGCGGCGGCCGGATTGTGGCCCGCGAAATTATGATCAGAAATTCGGCGATTGCCAATTTGATTCGGGAACAAAAAATCGTTCAGATTAAAAACGTGATTGAAACCAGCCAGAGCGACGGCATGATTAGTTTGACTCGGGATATTAAGGATCTGTATACTAAGGGATTAATCAGCAAAGAGGTGGCGCAGAGCCAATTAGATGAATTGGCCTTATTAGTCTAGACTAGGTGGCAAATATATGCGTTTTATTATTAATGTCATAATCTTTTTAGCTCTGATTAGCTTTTGTTTTTATTGGTTTAACGATGGGAACCCCAATCGAAATGATCCGAGCAAGATTCCTTATATCGGAAGTGCTTTTGGGGCAATTTCGGAAAAATACGCCGAAGCTCGCTTTTATCTGGATAGCGGTCAGGGGAATTTTTGGGATTATTTGGCCAATGCCGAAGAAGTTCGACAAATTACAGACAAATTTAAAGAAATTTATGAGACTGGTCAGGCGCAATACCGGCCTTAATCCGAGATATTCGGCGCCCTTCTGGGGCGCTTTTTTTATTTCTTTTTTTATGGTATAATTTGAGTGTTATATCAATAAATTAAGAGAAAAATCAAATGACTAAAAAAAATAAATATATTTTAGCCTTTTTTTCCTGTTTAGCCTTGTCGTTTGTTTCGATCCAGGCAGCTTCGGCGTTAGATGTCGGTACCAATGAGATCACCAACACCATTCAGTTATCCAGCGACAGTCCGCTCCGGATTGCTTCCCGGATTATTAATATTTTCATGATGTTTTTGGGCATCATCGCCGTTAGTTTAACCATTTTTGCCGGTTTTAAATGGATGACTGCCGGCGGCAATGAGGAAAATATCGCTGCCGCTAAGAAGATATTGAAAAATGCCGTCATCGGTTTAATTATCATTTTATCTTCCTGGGGAATTACGGCCTTCATTTTGAGTCGATTAATCAGTGATACCGTCAACCAGGGGGGCAACAATATTAACAACACCAGGAGCGGTGTTGGTTTGGGTAGCGGCGCCTTGGGTTCTTGCACGGTGCAGAGTGTTTATCCGGAGCCGGAGCAAAAAGAACTGCCGCGAAATACCGCCATCATGGTCACTTTCAAAGAAGATATTAAATTAGATACAGTGTGCGTTGACTCGACTGATACGGCTTGCGCTTGTGACAATACCAGCGCCTGTAATCGTCTGAATAAAACTAATTTTAAAATTTACGAAGGCTCCAGCCAGGCCAGCTCCACTGATGCCATTGTGACTCATCCGGCTGGTGATAATAAGACCATAGTGGTCACGCCGCTTTTACCGCTCGGATCTCCGTCTAACAATACTTGGTATACGACTTATCTGTCTAATGATATCCAGGCTACTACCGGTTGCCCCAATGATGCCGCTTCTTGCGGGATGTTTGATACTTGCGCCACCGATTATTATCGCTGGCAATTTGAAGTCAGTAATAAGTTAGATTTAACTCCGCCACGGATAGTGTTAAATGGTATTTTTCCGGAGCCCGATGATGAGCGGGATAATATTGTCAGTAATTCTACTTTAGCCGCGGCTACGGGCAGTTTCAAGGTCAATGGCATGCCCCAAGCCTACATTTCGGCTCAAGTTGAGACGGTAGATTCGTCCGCTGCCAATAATCAACCGGCGACAATTACTTTAGAGTCCAATTATAATGAAATAGTTGATGCTAATTTTTCCATTACTGTCATGTTGGGAAACAAGGCCCAGCTTTATAACGGGAGCACTTCTTTGGGCGTGGCTACTTTTAATAATAATAATGTTACCTTTCCCGGATATTTGACTTTAGCGGTGGGAGGCGACGGATCTCATCCGGTCGGCTATATGTGGACTGCCACTGTTTCGGCGGCGCAAAAAGCCGACACTATTACGGTCGGAGCCGATGCCTATACTTTTGTTAACGGTACCAGCGCCGGTTATAACATTGCCATCAGTGGCAATCCGGTTCAACAAGCGATAAATATTGCTTCGGCCTTAAGCTCTCGCAATGATATTTTAGCCAGCGCCAACAGCGTTTTGGTTAACATTGAAGCCAAGGTATCCGGTTTCGCCGGTAACGGCATTAATTTAGATACTAATAATGATACCATTATTACCGTTAGCTCCATGCAGGGCGGAAGCGACAGCGTTCAAACGGCAGTAACCAATGATCAAAAAGATAAACCGATGAATTCCGCCATTCAGATTAATTTTAATGAGGCGGTTAACCCCGTGACCGTTTCCGGCAATGCCGGCGATGTTAGTCAGACCATCCAGGTTGTGAATGAAAACTCCGCCGCCCAAACCAATGGAGCCAGTTGTACGGCCAATAGCGATTGCCTGTCGTATAAATGTGAGGCCAACGCTTGCGCGGGAGATTATGTTGACGGTAAATTTGAAATTTCTAATGGTTATAAGACGGTTGAATTCAAGACCAATAATGAATGCGGGATGAACGGTTGCGGGGAAAAGATTTATTGCTTGCCGACTGACAGTCATTTGCAGGTTAAGATTCGGACGGCCAGTTTAGTTGATTGCTCAGCGGACGATGATTGTGCGGCCAAGGCTCCTTATAATACTTGCGCGGATAATTCCGGCTTGTTTAAATCCTGCCGTGATAATAGCGGTCAGAATTACCCTTTGGCCAAAATTACTCCCATGATTGGCGTGATGGATGCCGCTTTTAACGCTTTAGACGGTAATCGTGACGGCAATGCCGACGGACCGATTTCTTCCTATGATGAGAATCTCCAAAATAACGGCTATAAAGATAATTATCGTTGGTCCTTCTTCGTCAATAGTCAAATTGACGCCACTCCGCCCAAGATTACCAATATTATCCCGGGCTCGGCCGGATTCAGCGCTAATTTATCCGACCCGATCATCATTGATTTTGATAAATTAATTATGGGCAGTTCATTGAAGAGCGGATCTATAAAATTAACCGTCGGCACCACGACGATTGAACATAAGTTATTAAATTTGAAAAATGCAACTAATGTCCCGACCGGCTATTGGACTTCCAGCGAGAATTTAGATGCTTCGCCTCTTGACGGCCAGCCGGATATGACTCGGGCCAAGATTAACCATTCGATGTTCGGAGAAAATATTGATTATGTAGCGCAAGTGGGATCGGGCGTCAAAGATATTTTTCAGAATTGTTTTAAACCGTCCAGCGGTCCGAATTGTCTGGCCAATCAATCCAGCCCCTCTTGTTGCAACGGTACTACTACGAGTATTTTGGAGGATGGCAGTTGTGCGGTCAATAATTAGTCCAGAATTATTTTATTCTGATTTTAGTCTGGGTTTAGGGGGAGAGGAGTACAATAAAATTATCATTTATTTAATTTAGGGCGATGGTGACCTGCCTGTTTCGGTCAGATTGCTAACAAGCAGTATGAGTAAAGAAAAGAAAGCCAAGACTACCGAGGCGAAGTCTGATGATGGCGGCAAAAAAATGGAAGCCGCTATTTCGGCGATGAGCCAAATTAAAGAAAAGTTTGGCGAGGGTTCAATTATGAAGTTTGGCGATGTCAGAAAGACCAACATCGATGTCGTTTCAACCGGTTGTTTGTCACTGGATTTGGCCTTTGGCATCGGCGGCGTGCCTCGAGGTCGGATTATTGAAATTTTCGGTCCGGAGTCATCCGGCAAAACTACTTTGGCGCAACACATTGTGGCCGAGGTGCAGAAATTAGGAGGCATTGCGGCCTTTGTTGACGCCGAACATGCGCTTGATCCTGATTATGCGCAGAAGATTGGAGTGAACATCAAAGAGATGCTAATTTCTCAACCGGATACCGGCGAACAGGCCTTAGAGATTGTGGAGACTTTAGTGCGTTCCAACGCGGTGGACGTCATTGTTATTGATAGCGTGGCCGCTTTGGTGCCCCAAAAAGAAATCGAAGGCGATATGGGCGACCAGCACATGGGGCTTCAAGCTCGATTAATGAGCCAGGCTCTTAGAAAATTGACCGGTATTGTTTCCAAGACGAAGACTATCGTGATTTTCATTAATCAGATCAGAAACAAAATTAGAGTTTTTTTCGGCAGTCCGGAAACAACCACTGGCGGCAATGCTTTGAAATTCTATTGTTCCGTCCGCGTGGAAGTCAGACGCACGGCCCAGATTAAGCAAGGTGACAAGATTTTGGGCAATCGAGTGCGGGCCAAGATCGTGAAGAACAAAGTGGCGGCGCCGTTTAAAACCTGTGAGTTTGATATTATGTATAATGAAGGTATCTCGGTCGCCGGCGATGTCCTAGACTTAGCTTCGGAAAAAGGCATTATCAAAAAATCCGGCGCCACTTATACCTATAACGATATTAAATTGGGCACCGGGCGGGAGAACGCTAAACAATTTTTGAAGGAGAACCAAAAATTAATCGCTGATATCCGGAAGAAAGTATTGGCTCAAGATAAAATTGAGGAGACCAATAGTTCCGTTGCTAAGATAGAAACCAGTGAGGAGAAATAGTAAATTTAAGTGACTATATTATTTAAAGAAAAAAGCCATCTTTGTTTAGATGGCTTTTTAGCTATTGAAAATAATTTAATTAATTTGGGCTCTAATTTTTGTTTTTAGAGCGCTGATTTCGTTTTCGAAGAATTTTAGATCCTCGTCTTCCATTTCCCAGACGCTGCCCTTTTTGTCGCCCCTGATGTAATAGTCATGCCCTAACCAGTATTCGGTCAAGTCGTTGTTTGTTTTTCTGAAATAGTTAATTTCAGTCAGGTTGTCGGTAAATTCTATCCAATAATCGGCGATTTTGAGATTGACTGCGCTATCAAGCTCATCACCAAGGATTATTTCTAGGTCGGAGTATTTTCTCGAAGAATAGGGAGAAGAACGAATATTTTCTCGGCAGACCATTAGGGAGAAAATATCTTTTTGACTAAGAAAATCCTGCGCCAATATTTTATTTACCTTTTTAATCTTATTATCAACGGCGATGGCCTGGTTCATTATTCCAATGAAATCTTTGATAATTTTTTGGGCGACTTCGTCGTCGGGGTCATAAATTGTTCTGCTTTTCTTGATTTCTTCGTCATATAGCCGAAGCCTTAGGAATTTTCCCTCCGGGCTCAGATGCAGGTCCCGATTCTTTTCGTCTCCTAATTGAAATAAAATTATTTCATCTATTATGTCCGGGTCATCATCACCAGTAGCAACAGAGATTTGGTGGCGGTCGTAGGTAACATTTTGCTCTGTTAAGGGTGAATGGCTCAGAGAGTCAAAGGTTTTTAATAGTTGAGGCTCAATAACCACTTTGTCGGGGTAGCTATTGCAGGCACAAAATATCAGGGCCAAAATTGAAGCCGTAAAAATTAATTTTTTCATGATTATCGTTGTTTTTAAAGGTTTAGAAACTGAGTTAATTACTAAGCCTATTTATGGGATAAGCTTGATAATTAACTCAATTTAACCTTATTTTTCAAGGACCTGTTTTGACTCTAGATATTATAATAATTCCATATTTTAGTCAAGAGCAATAAAAAAAGAGGTTTTTTCTAACCCCTTTTCTTTCTGTTTTTTAGTCTTTTTAATCTGGACCAAATAATCCTTTCTGAGCCTCAATCCAATCAATGGCTGATTGGAGTTGGGTTTCGTCATGGCCGTCATCAATTCGAGAAGAATGTCGGCTATGCTGTGTTACCAGCAAGCGGAGAAAATTAACTTCCAAAACTTTGCGATCGGAGTTGATTACGAAACCTAATGTCCGAGCCTTGTAGCTTCCGAGGTCTTTAATCAGCGTTTCCAATTTGACGTCGGTAAGTTCTTTGGACAAATTAGGATTGCCCTGGAACCATTCATTGAGTACCCATCCGTTTTTAATGGCGATTCGGCAAAGTTTGTTGATGAGTTCTTTGTCCTGATTAACAGTGACATAAACCTTTTTTATTGTCATGATACAAATATTTATGATTTACCTTGTTTTTCAATGATCTGTGCTGATTCTAGATATTATAATATTTTTCTAAATTAGTCAATGTCAACAAAAAACAGGCCATTTACACCTGTTTTTTGCTTTGATTTGTGCGCCGTGAAGGATTCGAACCTTCGACCTTCTCGTTAAGAGCGAGCTGCTCTACCAGCTGAGCTAACAGCGCGTCGTATGGGTCTCTGGTGGCTGGGGAGAGGCTTGAACTCTCGACCTTAGCGTTATGAGTGCTACGCTCTAACCAACTGAGCTACCCAGCCATTATTTTATCTATAATAATAAAAAAATTCAAGTCTGTAAATCTTAATTGTGCATCCGGCAGGATTTGAACCCGCAACCTTCTGGTCCGAAGCCAGACGCTCTATCCAGTTGCGCTACGGATGCTTAGAGCCTATTTGATCAATAGGCCTTAATGATATTTAACTTTTTAAAGCTTCCTTTAAGTTTTTACCGGTTCTAAATTTAGCGACTTTGACGGCCGGAATAGTAATGCGTTCGTCCGGTTTTCTGGGGTTGACTCCGCCGCGAGCATAACGAGTCATAGAGGAAAAAGTGCCAAAGCCGGTGATAGTTACTTCGCGATTATGCTTGAGTTCGTCGATGATAATTTCGGCCAGAGCTTCCAGCATCGCCTCGGATTGTTTCTTGCCGATTTTGTCGGATTCTTTAATCAATTTTTGGTTGGTCTTTTCGGCCAAAGTTTCGATTAGTTTTGCTTTATTCATATGTTTAATAATTATCTGGCAAATTCAATAACGCGAGTTTCTCTAATCACGTTAACCTTAATTTCACCGGGGTATTTTAATTCTTGTTCAATTTTGTCGGCGATTTCCCGAGCCAAATTATGGGATTTTAAATCATCAATAATATCAGATTGAACGAAAATCCGAACTTCGCGGCCGGCTTGAATGGCATAGGTTTTTTCCACACCTTCAAAAGAGAGAGCGATTTTTTCCAATTCTTCCAAGCGCTGTAAATAGTTTTCACGAGTATCGCTTCTGGCGCCGGGACGAGCGGAAGAAATGGCATCGGCCACTTTGACAATTACGGAAATCAGAGTGGAGGGATGGTCATCGTGATGAGTTTCAATCGGGGCAATAATTTCCGGCGGCAGATTAAATTTTTTGGCAATATCTCGGCCGATCTCATTGTGGTTCCCTTGAATTTCATGATCAACGGCTTTACCGATGTCATGAAGCAGACCGCCTTTTTTGGCAATGGTGACGTCGGCTCCCAGCTCTTCGGCCAGCATGGCCGACAAATGAGCCACTTCAATGGAATGTCTTAAGGCGTTTTGGCCAAAGCTGGTGCGGTATTTCAGGCGACCCAGAATTTGGACTAATTTAGGGTCAAAACCGGCGACTCCAACATCATACATGGCTTCTTCCCCGGCCTTCTTAATATCCAGAGCGATATCTTTTTTGGCATTCTCCACGGCATCTTCAATTTTAGTGGGATGAATGCGGCCATCTTTAATTAAATAATCTAAGGCTTTCTTGGCGATATGGCGACGAATCAGAGAAAAACCGGAAATAGTGATGGCGTTGGGAGTATCATCAACGATAATTTCGACGCCGGTCATTTGTTCCAGGGATTTGATATTTCGTCCTTCGCGGCCGATGATACGGCCCTTCATTTCATCGCTCGGAAGATCAACGGTGGTGGTGGAAAGTTCCGGAGTATAGGTTGAAACTAGGCGCTGCATGGCGCCGGCGATTAAATCTTTGGCCTTTTCATCGAAGCTGTCATCGTTTTCCATTTGTAATTTATTGATGCGAGCGATAATATCTTCTTTGTATTGATTCTCAATGTTTTTTAGCAGCACATCTTTGGCCTCTTCTTTATTAAAGCCGGAAATTTTTTCCAATTTAGCTAATTGCTCTTCTTTGATCTCTTTAATTTTCTCTTTAATCTCTTGGACCTCATTAACCTTGTCATAGAGTTTTTGTTGTTTTTCCTGGAGATCTAATAATTTTTGGGAAAAAGCTGTTTCTCGTTGCTCCAAACGTTGTTGCAGAGAATTGATTTCTTTGCGGCGTTCGTTTTCTTCTTTTTTGGCTTCATCAATGATTTTAAGGGCTTTTTCTTGAGCGTCCAATTCCGTTTTTTTGTATTTAGCTTTAGCATCGCTCAAGATTCTTTCCGCCTTATTTTCGGCGGTGCCGATTTTAATGGCGGAACGTTTACGATAAACAAAATAACCGGCGGCAAAACCAGCGGCTAAGATAACAATATACAGAGCGTACTGCATATTTTTATGATTAGATTTTAGGAAGTGAGGTAATCTCTAATTCTCGGACCATTTCAGCTCAAAAGAATTTTGCCTATGGCTCGATAATAATATTTTATGAGATTTTTGGTATTTAACGAGTTAATGTTTTGAATTTATAACACCTGTAGCAACCGCAACTTTCCTAAAAACTTTAATTAATTATTAAGGGTTTACCAAATAACTTTAGCATAGTTTTTTTGCTTTGTAAAGTTGGCTAATATTGGGCCTTTTTTAAGATTATTGGTTTATTTTAATCTTATTTACTTTTTCTCATAATATTGCTAAATTATTAATAGTATTTTCAAATAGAGGGCTCGTAGCTCAGTTGGTTAGAGCGCTACATTGACATTGTAGAGGTCACTGGTTCGAATCCAGTCGGGCCCACAGCTCTACTTTATTTATATTTATGTTTAATATTTTTTCTAATCGAGACAAGCAGCCATACCAAATTACCCCCGGTAGTTTGGCGGATTTAACCGACCGTTGGCTGGATGATTCGGCCAGTGAAGGCCAGCTTTTGGTTGATGTTTTTTCGACCGACAAACAAATCATCGTGAAGGCGGCGATGGCCGGGGTGAAGCCGGAAGACTTGAATATTTCTTTACACAATGATCTTTTGACCATTAAAGGGAAGCGGGAGGAGGCCAAAAATTCTCAAGATTCGGAGTATATTTATCAAGAATGTTATTGGGGATCATTTTCTCGGTCTTTGGTCCTGCCCTACGAGGTTGATTCCAAAAAAATTCAGGCTTTCTTGGAAAATGGTGTTTTAACCGTTGTTTTAGATCGAATTGGGGCCGCCCAGAGTATAAAAATTACCGTTAAAGAATAATATGACTTATCGTTTTACCGTGGTCGGTTGGGAAAATGACCAAGCGATTTTGAAAGACGAGTCCGGCGAGGTAATTGTTTGGCCAAAGAATAAACTGCCGGACAATATTGATCCCGGTTCAAGTTTGTATTTTACTGTTCATAATCAGAAAAATTTGGCTGAAGATGAACCGCAATTAGCTAAAACTATTTTAAATGAAATTTTAAAAATTTCTTAAATCTCATGCTATCTTCTCGCGCTAAACGCATTCTATTTTTATCTCTAACTATCATAGCCGCTTTAGCCGTTCTCATTTTGGGGGCTTATTTGGTGTCGGCCAAAGTTTATGACAATAAAATTTATCCCGGGGTAACGGTTGATGCTTTGGACCTAGGCGGTTTGACTTTGGCTGAAGCGGAAAAAATGGTGAAAGAAACCAGTGACAGTTTGTCCGGTCAAGAATTGTTGTTTATTTATAAGAATAGGATAGCAAAAATTGCTTCCACCAAATCATCTTTTGATATTGATCTGTCGGCTTTCATTTGGGATTTTGATTTCGGCGCGACCGTCAAAGAAGCTTATCAGGTCGGTCGATCGGAAAATTTCTGGGTTAATATTTGGCGCCAGATTAAATTGAGATTTAATTCTGAAAAGGTTGATTTCGTTTACCGTTTGGACGAAGAGGGTATCAGAGAGGAGTTAAAGAACAAGTTTGGCGATTTAGAAATACCGGTTAAAAATGCGGAGTTGGAAGCGACGTCCAGTCCCTTTATTTTCAGCGTTAAGGAAGCTTCGGCCGGAGAAGCGATCGATTATGATCGAGCAATCAACGAATTGAAAGATAATCTGGCGAACGGAGAGATTAAAATCATTGCCCTGATTTCTAAAATTGAACCGGCCGCCATTTTAAAAAGTGATGCGGGCAATTTTCAGGTCGAGGCTGATAATCTTTTGACGCTCGCTCCTTTGATTTTAGAATATCAAGCCAGTTCTTCAAAGTCGGTTTCTAAATTTGAAATTAATAAATCTAAGCTGGCGACTCTTTTGGGGCTGGAAAGAGACGGCGCCGTTAAAGTCGCTGTTTCGAGTGAATTGGCGCAAAAATTCCTGGAATCGGAGATTGCTCCGAAAATAAATAAAGATCCGACTAAGGCCCGATTTGAGATTAAAGACGGGAAAGTAGCTAATTTTCAGATTAGCGCTGACGGCTTAAAATTAAATATTGACGAATCAATTAAAAATATTAGAAATCATTTGGATAATCGGGCCACCAGCTCCATCGCTTTGGTGGTCGACGTTATCACTGACGACAGAATAGCCGAATCCGATGTTGATAATTTAGGGATTAAAGAAATTGTGGGAACCGGTCACTCTAACTTTGCCGGTTCGCCCAAAAATCGTCGTTACAATATTGCCGTGGGAGCGGCGGCTCTCAATGGTTTGTTGATTAAGCCGGGAGAAGAATTCTCACTCGTCAAGGCCTTAGGAGATGTTGATGCCAGCACCGGTTATTTGCCGGAGTTGGTGATTAAAGAAAATAAAACTATTCCTGAATATGGCGGGGGTTTATGCCAGGTGGGGACAACCGTTTTTCGGGCGGCTTTAAATTCCGGCCTGCCGATTACTGCTCGCAAAAGTCATTCTTATCGAGTCGCTTATTATGAACCGGCTGGTATGGATGCGGCGGTTTATATTCCTAACCCCGATGTTCGTTTCATAAATGATACGGCCAATTATATTTTAATTCAATCTCGGATTGAAGGCGATGATTTTTATTTTGATTTTTGGGGCGTCAAAGACGGCCGCGAAATTACCGTGACTAAGCCGGTGGTTTATAATATTGTTAAGCCGGCTCCGACTAAAACTGTGGAAACCACTGATTTGGCTCCGGGCAAAAAGAAATGCACGGAGAGGGCTCATAATGGGGCTGACGCTTACTTTGACTATAAAGTGGTCTATAACCCCGGATCGGTCGAAGAGAAGAAGGAAGAGAGGAGATTCAGTTCTCATTATGTTCCTTGGCAGGAAGTTTGTCTGGTCGGCGTCGCTCAATTAACAACGGCCACCAGCACCGCCACTTCGACCCCGGCGCAATAAAAAGAAAAATAATTTGGATAATAAAAAAGAACTCCTGAGCAGAAGTTCTTTTTTGCTACAAAAAAAGATCAGTTAAAACGGGATAGGCAAGAAAGTTTTTTTCTACGAATTCGTGAGCGTGAGCCCTAAAACCGTGGAAAAAAATCCCATGCTTGTCGTGCCTGACCCGTTTTAAGTGACCTTTATTTTTACCCTCATTGTTAACGACTTATAACTATATCATATAAAAAAAGGTTTGTCAACACACAGTTTATCCACAGATTATGGCTTAGAGCTAAAATTGACAGAAAGCCTTTAAAATCAAGGTTTTTGATAATTTAACTCGGTTTCTGACAGCCGTATTTTAAGCCCGCCGTCCTCATCGGTGCGGATAACTTTTAGCCCCAATTCTTGCAAATTTTCTAGAGTTTCGGGCGAGGGCAAATTGTATTTATTGTCCTTCCCGACCGAGATAATAGCCAGACCGGGATTAACTCGTTCTAGGAATTCTATAGTACTGGCAGTTTTAGAACCATGGTGTCCCAATTTTAAAACTCCGGCTTGGAGATCGGGATAATTTTCCAGTAGTTCTTTCTCAACTTCTTTTTCAGCATCGCCCGTGAGCAATATTTTATTCCCGCCGCAACCCAGTTCGGACACAATAGAACTGTTATTGATATTTTTAAAATCTTGGCCGGAAATATCCGCGAAGGGGAAGAGAATATTCAAGGAGCAATTATCGCCTAAATCCAAGGAAATATTAGACTGGGCTAGGGTTATCTGGGGGGCTTTTTGGCTGATTAGCTCTTGAAAATAACGATAACTGGCATCGTTGTAATTGGCTCCGGTGTAGATGACATTATCAACTTGATAGCGCTTTAATATCGCTATGAGCCCGATGAGATGATCGGCATGCGGATGGGTCAAAATCATGACATCAATTTGACGATCAGCTTCGGGTAAAATTCGACCAATTTTTTCCAGGACCAATTCATCCGGTCCCCCGTCAATTAAAATATTCTGGCCGGCGCTATTTCTAATTAAAATAGCATCCCCCTGGCCGACATCCAAGAAATAGACTTCTATGCCCGACAGAGGCGGCTTGGTGGTGTATTTCAGGACTAGGGCGGGGAGTATTAAGAACAAGAGGATTAAGACAATTCGTTTGATTTTCATGTTCTGATTATAACCGAAGAGGTCTAAAATAGGCCTAAAATAACTGTAAAATTAGGATAAAGTTTGACTATTGACAAAACACAATAAATTAGGTAAAAATGAACCATCAAAACAGAACATTAACATTTTTAAAAAATAGGAGGCCCTATGTCATTAATAAAAAGATTTTTTTGGCATTTATTTGGTAAGCGTTCTTGGCGCAAAAAAAACGGCGTGATTTATTTTACCGTCACATCCGACGGGACAACCGGAGAAGAATGGATTAAGCGGCTGGAAAAAGGTGGGTACAATGTTGGATTTTATGCCAAACAACTTCTTAATTCAAAAGACTTCAGGCCGACCAAGGGGGTCAAATATGAAATTGCCGTTCTCAAAGGGGTATTGTTTCCAGACGATGATCGGGTCACCAAAAAAATCCGAGCTGAAGCCGATAAACGGAAACTAACAACCCCTAACGCCGAGGTAGCTTGTTTTATCCGTGAGATGTTCACGGACAAGGAAATTAAGGCTATGGGTCTTACTTGGATTATTGTTATGCATGAACCAATTAAAGATTCTCGCGGCGTTTTGCACTTGCTGAGTGTGGATCGGGATGACCTTGGTCAGTGGCTCCGTACTTATTACGGCTCTCCCGACCGTCAGTGGGATCGGGTGAGCGGTTTTGCTTTCGTTTCGCAAGTTAATCTTCAGAGCTAATATGCTTTGATCTCCAGTCCTTTGGCTTCAGTCCTCTGACCTTGGGATGTTTCAAACATATCAAGATCTTTTTATCAAAAGAAAAACAAAAAACCTTGTTTCAATCGAAGCGAGGTTTTTATATTTTTGGGAAGAGGAATTCCGGAAAATATTATGGGAATTGGATAATAATGTAAAAAGCCCCAGTTTATTGCCCGTCTTTACATAAAATGTGTCTATTGACATAATTATATAAATATGTTATAGTAATAGAATGTTTTTTAACAATTTCGAGTATTAACCAAAAAAAAATATATATCATGTCGAAATCGGAATTTATTGATTTTTCCCTTTTAGATCCAAACTTGGAGAGAAAAAAAGTGGATGGTCCCGCCCCTGAAGAATTGGGCGGATTTGATCTAGTAATAATCACCGTGCCTCAGGCGCGGAATGAAGTTGCCAACACCGGCGATATTCATCTGAAATTCATTCCTAAACATTACCTGGAAATCGCTGACCTAGTGATTCTTGTCCCAGATCATTATCGTCGCGGAGATTTTTCTATTCCCAGCTTGAAAAAATGTGCTGTCAGCCGCCATTTTTTTGTCAGACCCGAAAGTTTGGGTAAAAAAATTGTCGCTTCGGTCAAAATTTTGAAGAATAATAACGGGCTGCTTTCCATTAACGTTTACGAAGTTTTGCCAATTGACAAAAAAGACAACGAAGGAAAGATTATAGCCTACATCCCGCCGCCTGAATTTAAAATGTCGATGCGACCGCTTAAAGCTGGTGAGTCAGAGGGTCCCAATTTGTTTTTCATTCCTATGGTAGACAAGTGCTTGGAATTTATTCCAATGAAGCAGAGGGTCAATTCTTTCGTTCCGCAGGGTGAAAATAATTTTATTGATATTTTTAACAGGTTGGCTGAAGAATCCTAAAGTTTAAAACTCTAAAATAAAAAAAGACTTCTGAAAAAACAGGAGTCTCTTTTTTTGTCTAAAATTATGTTTAGAGTCGAGCTTTTAAATAGCTCTTTAATTCTGCAACTTTGATTCTGGCTTGCTCCATGCTGTCTCGGTCTCTGACGGTGACGTCATCATTTTCCAAACTGTCAAAGTCAATGGTCAGGCAAAAGGGGGTGCCGATTTCATCTTGGCGTCGATAACGCTTGCCGATATTACCATTGTCGTCAAACTCACACATAAATTCTGATTTGAGGGAATGATAAACTTCGCGGGCTTTGTTGACCAGTTCCGGTTTATTTTTGAGGAGCGGAAAAATGGCGACCTTAATCGGGGCTAATTTAGGTGGGAATTTCAAAACCGTTCGGACTTCGCCGTTTTCCAGAGTTTCTTCGGTATAGGCTTTATCAATCATCATGAAAAGCAGACGGCCCAGACCGGCCGAAGTTTCCACGACATGAGGCATAAAACGAGTTTTGGTAGCCTCGTCAAAATAGCTTAAGTCTATGCCGGAAAATTTACTGTGTTGGGTCAGATCAAAATCACCGCGAGCATGAATCCCTTCTACTTCTTTAAAGCCTCCCAGAGATTTAAAATTATACTCAATATCATAAGCGTCGCTCGCATAGTGGGCCAGTTTCTCGTGTTTATACCATCTGATGTCCGATTCATTCAGGCCATTGGCTAAATACCAGCTCCAACGAGTTTTTTTCCAGTCCTCAAACTTCTCCTTGACGTCTTGCGGAAAAAGGAAATATTGCATTTCCATTTGCTCAAATTCTCGCGTGCGGAAAACAAATTGACGAGCGACGATTTCATTTCTAAAAGCCTTGCCGATTTGAGCGATGCCGAAAGGTAGTTTATGGGAGCTGGAATCCAAGGTATTTTTATATTGTAAGAAAATACTGCCGCAAGTTTCGGGACGGAGATAAACAACATTTTCCTCGCTGAGTTCATCGGTGGGGGAGCCCAGGTTGGACTTGACCATCAAGGAAAATCTTTTGGCTTCGGTCAGGTCGTTGGCGCCGCAAGTCGGACATTTCAATTGGCCGGCCTCTTTCAATTTGTTTAATTCTTCATTGATAAATTCCAGGCCGGCTTTGTCGGCGTTGACTCCGTAATCTTCCAACAAATGATCAGCGCGGAAACGGCTCTTGCATTTCTTGCAATCCACTTGCGGATCGTCAAAACTGCTTAAGTGGCCGGAAGCTTCCCAAGTTTTGGGATTCATAAAAATGGCGCCGTCCAGACCGACAATATCGTCTCGTTCTTGAATCATGTTTTTCCACCAAGAGTCGCGGATATTATTTTTGAGGAGAGTACCGTAATGGCCATAGTCATAAATAGCGGAAAAGCCGCCATAGATTTCCGAGGAAGGAAAAATAAAGCCCCGGCGTTTGCACAGGGAAACTAATTTTTCCATGAGATTGTCAGTCTGTTCCATATTTTTAGATTAGATTTCGTTAATTGCTTTAATGCCCAATAACTTTAGGCCATTTTTGATTATTTGTCCAACCGCTCCGGCCAGTTCCAGGCGGGCCGCTTTGGTTTTGGGGTCGCTCTTGATAATCTGAATATTATGATAATAATCATTAAGACTTTGACAGAGTTCAAACAGATATTTGGCGATTTCCGAAGGGTCATAACTCTTAGCACTTCTCATCACAACTTCGGGGTACCTGGCCATTTTCATAATTAAGGTTTTTTCTTGAGGTTCTTTCAATAAACTATAATCAACCTTGATTTTTTTAACTCCGCCTTTTTTGGCTAGGCTCATAATCCGAGCATGAGTATATTGGAGATAAGTGGCGGTATAGCCTTCAAATTTTAGAGCTTCTTTGATGTCAAAAGTAATGGTTTTTTGGGAGGAAACCTTAAGCATCTCAAATTTGACGGTGGACAGAGCAATTTCAGCGGCCACTTGTTTAATCTTTTTGTCGCTCCAATCGGCTCTCTTGTCTTTGGTGGCGGAGATAGCCAAGGAGATAGCTTCATCAATCAATTCACGGTAGGTGATAATGTTGCCGCTGCGGGAGGACATCATGCCCGAGGGCAGAGTGACAAAATCGTAAGCCAGATGAGTCATTTTTTGTTTATAGCCCATCAGCTCCAGAATTTTAAAGATTTGTTTGAAATATAATTCTTGGCGAACATCCACCACATGAATTGACTCGGTAATTTTATTGGTTTGGAATTTTTTGACCGCCAAGGCCAAATCGGCTACGGGGTAAAGAGCGGTGCCGTCCGAACGGATAATCGGCAGAACGCCCAAATTATATGGTTCCAAATCAGCGATAATAGCGCCCTGGCTTTTAATCAATATTTTTTTCTTAATTAACTCCTCAACAATTTTCAGGCCGCTGGCGATCACTTCGCTTTCATAGAAAGTTTCTTTGAATTTAATATCTAAGTCCTGATAGATTTCTTTGAGGTAAGCGATGCTCCAGAGTCTGGTGGTTTGCCAGAGCTTGTAATATTCGCCGTGACGACTTTCAATCTCTTTCATGATCTTAGTTGTCTCTTCTTTGGCTTTTTCATCATTTTCTAGGGCGCTCACGGCGTCTTTGTAGCAAGTTCCCAAAATATAACCCTGGCTACCCGCCATTGATAAGTAATGTTTGGTATTTTTCTTATATTGCCACAGAGTTTTGGCGACGAAGATGCCAAAGTCGTTGATATAGGAGACTGGGATGGTTTTATAACCATTGGCTGACAATAATTTAGTGATGCTGTCACCAAAACAGATATTACGGAGATGCCCGATATGGACTTCTTTATGGGTATTGCCGTTGGAGAACTCAATCATTATCCCGGCTCTTTTACCGGAATTATTTTGGCCGTATCTATCTTTCTCCTTTTTGATTTCGGCCAGCACTTGGCTTCCTAAATTATCATAGTTCAAAAAAAGATTGACGTAAGGGCCGACGGCTTTAATTTCCGTGACCAAGGTTTTTAATTTTTTATTTTGATTTAAATCCCGACTGATATTTTGAGCTACCTCTATTGGATTTTTACCTTTAGCGACAGCAAAAACGGCTAGGCTCAAATCGCCCAGTCGAGAATCGGGCGGATAACTGATATCCAAATCAAATCCGGCCGCTTTTTTTATTTCCGCTTTAATTTTTTGGAGAATAGCCATTTATTTGATTATTTTTAGGTATTGTCGCTTGCCGCGTTGAATGATAATTTCTTTTTTGATTTCTATCATTAGATTAGCATCTTTCACAACAATAAAATCATTGTCGTCCTCCTTAATTTTAATGCCACCTTGCTCAATCAGTCTCCGCGCTTCATTTTTGCTGGTGACCATTTTACTTTCTAACAAGAGTTCGGTGATAGTAATATTTTTTGATTTCGTTTTGTAACTCGGGATATCATCGGGCATTTCTTTGTTTTGGACGGTCCTGATAAAGTTCTCCTGGGCTTCTAGAGCTAACTTTTCACCGTGGTTAATTTTAGTGATTTCAAAAGCCAGGCGCATTTTCAAGTCGCGGGGGTTGGCCTGAGAGTCTTTTAACTCTTTGGTAATTTTTTTGACTTCTTCGTAGGGAATATTAGTACAAAGTTCAAAAGCAATCCCGATAGTTCCATCCGGCCAAGACATGATAATGCCATACATATCGTTTGGCTTGGCATCCAAAAAAACGGCATTACCTTCCGATTTACCCATTTTGTTGCCCTCGTCATCAGCTAAAAGTTTAACAGTCAAAACGAATTTTTCTTTATTTTTTAGAGATTTCATCAAGTCCCGACCGCACATCATGTTAAACATCTGGTCATTGCCGCCAATTTCCAAATCAACATCCATCGCCACGCTGTCATAAGCTTGAGCCAGGGGGTAGAGAAATTCGTGGAGATAAATCGGACGGGCTTCTTTGAGGCGTTCTTGAAACATATCGCGCTGGATCATTTGTTGCACGGTAAAATTAGAGGAGAGTTCAATCAGATCTTTAAAGTTCAGTTTATCGCTCCAGGCGCTATTGTATAAAACTTGAGCGGGATTAGATCCGTCAAAGTCTAAATAGGCCGAGGCCTGAGCTTGATAATGGCGAGAATTGGCCAGAACCTCTTTTCTGGTTAATTTCTGGCGGGCCGCCTTTTTGTCGGTCGGATCGCCAATCATGCCGGTAAAGTCGCCGACTAAAAAGATAACTTCATGGCCCAGTTTTTGGAATTGGGCCAGTTTATTAATGGAAATGGCATTGCCGATGTGGAGGGCGCTGGCGCTGGGGTCATAACCGCAATAAAGACGAATTTTGGCGCCGCTTAATAGTTTCTTTTCGAGTAATTCCCGATTAGGGTAGATTTTTTCCACCCCTCGGCTTAACAGCTCGTCTATCAGCTTTTTATCCGCAATTACTTTGGCCATATCATTTGTTTAGAATTATTTAGTATGTTATAATAGTATCAAACTATTATAAGTTTTTCAAATTAATTTAAATTAATAAGCCCAAATTAGGCTTTT
>Ga0265297_10004055_pt1 | contig 24796 bp, 23 predicted proteins | sample Munlanlwell13791_FD_192502 | JGI IMG/M metagenome (GOLD analysis project Ga0265297, IMG submission 192502) | Leachate microbial communities from a municipal landfill in Southern Ontario, Canada - Leachate well 137-91 | ecosystem: Engineered > Solid waste > Landfill > Unclassified | place... | reverse complement strand
TTGATTAGCTTACGTAGCTGGTCTTTGGGTATTATTGACATTTTTGTGTCCTCCTCTAAACCATTTTATTTTATATTGGTTTGGAGGTTTACACAAAATTATTTACAGACTCTTTATAAATATTTAATTATAGTTAATTCTTTCAAAATCTGGTTCGAAATTTCAATACTTGGGGCTACGATCTTTTTTTATTAGAATCTTTTGTTACCTCAGTAGTTCAAGAAGATTGTATTCTAAAAATCTATCAATAATATTTTTCTGTTTTTTTGTTAATGAGTTATATAGATCTTTTAATTTCTGAAATTCCACATTTGATTTTCTTATATTTTCCAATAGATTTTCTATAACCAAATAGTCTTTTTCCGCTTTTAGTCTTCTTTGATCGTTTATTATTATCTTCTGGAGTAGATAAGCTTGTGGAGTAGGAACATTTATTTCGATACTTTTAATATTAATTGCTAGAGTATTTCTAATCAATAAATTAGTATGTCTAAGTCCTTCTGCTTTAATTCCAAAAGATGGAACTTTATAAGGCTCCGACTGCCCTTTGCCAATCTCTCTTACTAAAAACTCTATTTCCAAGTCTTTACCTTTATAAAATTTAAATACTCCGCTTATATAATCAATTGAAGTATCATACCCTTCTTTTTCTAAAATACTTATAATATTTATTCCCTCCTTAGGCTTGTTAATATTCTTTATTAAAAAATCGATATCTCTTGTTTTTAAATTAGCCTCAAAATCTCTTAAATAATCAGATACCTCGTAAATATATTCTGCCCAACTGCCTATTAAAACAACATGTTCGAGAACTTTATTTTTTTCTAATATTTTTATTGTTTCCCAGAATATTTTTTTGATATCATTCATTCTCAATACTGCCAAAAACTTTAAGGTCTTTCTTTATTTCTTTTAATATTTTTAAATATTTTCTTCTTTTTTTTATTTTTAATTTTAAATCATTCAGTTCTTCACTATTAAGTTTTAAATAATCTGTATTTACTTTTCTTCCAGTTCTATAAACCATATAAGGATATTTTTTATTACCCCTCTTTTTAAATACTACGCTACCTTTTGGTAATTCCAAAATTTTATCCATATAAAATTTTCCCATTTTTATTAACCGCTCTTTTTCTTCTTTAAAAATTCCTTTTAAAACTGCCATAACATTTTAGTTTCTTTAATACTTTAAATATAATTTGCCATACATATTTTAATATATTAATAATTGTAGGGCAAGTATATTTTTATAAATATTGCCCTACCTTTTTTTAATCATACTATTTTGTAGGACAAACATTAACAAAAAATTTCTCTTTTATTTCATGCTTATCATTTTTAGCATGAAATCCTTCCCCTAAAGTTCTTTTTAGGGAAAAGGCTTCTTTCAAATAAAGATCTTTTTAAATATTATCCTTTGATTTAAGAATTGATTATCTTAGTGGGATGGCATTACTTATCTTTAAAAAACATAAATATTGAATTTATAAAAAATCCTGTTATTTTATTGATTATTGTTGTTCCCTTGGATTATGTTAATAATCAAGTAAAGAAGCTGTCTCCATACTCGATTGCCATAATAAAATCATACAAGCAATAACCACTATTATTGTAATTCCGGAAAATATTTTAATAAACAAATTTTCGTTACGTGGCTCTTTTCTTAGAATAAAGGAGAGCATTCTAGTTATAATATAGAAACCGATCATAAAACCTATTGCTGGTATCATTTTTACTCCTTTTCTCTAATTTACTATTTATAATCATAAACAGTCATTGCAAAATTACCAATCATATTAGTATCAATATAATACTCGCCCGAACCATAAAAAATATTCTCATCTTGTATTGATCCCATGGTATTTACAACCAATTCTAAATATAAATCATCTCCAACTTTATATAAAAATGCCTGGCTTAATTCTCCTGTACAATTATATTTAATTTTAAATCTATTTCCTTCAATGATGAAGGGTTCAGATTTTTTAGCACCAGATCCACTAAAAGTGAATATTTCTTTATAGGTTTTTTCTTCTGATGCAATTTCTAATTGATTTTCTTTTACCCTTAATTCATCCTCTAACTTTTCAATTTCTTCATTCTTTTCTTCTAGTAGACTTTGCAATTCCAATATTTTATTTTTGCTAGAATCATCAGAATAACAAGAAGTTAATGCAATGCTAAAAATAAATATTGAAATTAAAATTGTTATTACATATCTTATTTTCACATTTATCCTAATCTTTTATTACGTTTACTTTTTATTATTTTAATTACTCAATACTGTTAATAACTATAAATATAGATATCCTTATTTTCTATACTATTATTTAGTAATTATATCTAAAATTTATATCCATTCATACAATTATCCAAAGAATATTATTAAATCTATTCTAAATTTCTTTGCTGTCTAAAATATATTTATATGCCTAAAATAGAATTGATGTTCTAATTAAATTATTATTTTAAATTATCTTGACAAAAAAATTTATTTAGTTAAGATACTAATTTGATAAGTAACTTAACTAATTTTAATTTTATGAATTAACATGGATGATAGAAGAAAGCTAATCGAAAAGATCCTCGAGGATATCCACGCAATAAAGCATGAGATTGCTACTGAACTCCACTTTTTCTCTGCGGGTATACAAATCACACATCCGCAGTGGTTGGTCTTGCACCTTGTAAAAAGTAATGGAACTATAAATATCAAGGATCTTGCTAATTTACTCGATACTACTAGTAGCGCAGCTACACAGATTGTTAATGGCCTGGTAAACAAAGGGCTGCTTTTAAGAAAAAGGAATCCTGATGACCGCCGGACTTTAAAAATAGAATTATCGGAGAAATTCAAGAATCAATTTGATTCAATAAGAAATAAAAGTTTCAAGACATTATCTTTACTATTTGATGTTCTGGATAATGACGAGCTTCTAAAATATTGTGAACTTAACGATAAAATTACAGGTAATATCTTACTTAAGGAACAGATTAGAAAGAAAAAAAATAAATGATCAGACTGGCCAGATACCTCAAACCTTTCACTCTTATGATTTTAATTGCCATTGTCCTGTTATTTGTTCAGGGAATGGCTGATTTGTCGCTTCCTGACTATATGTCGAATATAGTAAACAATGGCATACAGCAGAGCGGTATAGAAAATGCTGTACCGAAAGCAATCCGCCTGAATGAAATGAAAAAGCTTACCATATTTATGGGTGCAGATGACAAAGCGGAGGTACTGAAGAATTATACACTTATCGCCAATACCTCTTCAGATTATGATAAATATTTAAAGGATTATCCGCAGCTAAGCAAAGAGGCTATTTATGTACTGAAAAAAATTAATCAGAAAGAAATAGATAGGATTAATCCTTTAATGGGAAAAGCATTTCTTGCCGTTTCCGGTATCGAACAGATCATAGCGGACCCATCCAGAGCGGCGACTGCTGGCAGCGAACTTGGCATTGACCTTACAAAGATTCCGGAAGATATGACATTAGACCAGATTTTTAATATGCTTGCAAATTTACCTGCAGATCAGCTTTTGAAGATCCGCACTGCTATTGATAAGCAGTTTGAGGCAATAGGTGACAAAATGGTAGCACAAATGGCTGTTGGATCTGTAAAAGCTGAGTACTCTGCCCTTGGTATGGATACAAACAAGATTCAGAGTAATTATATCTGGCGTACGGGACTACTAATGCTTCTTTTATCCCTTTTATCAGCGGCTTCTACGGTTACAGTCGGATACCTTTCTGCAAGAGTGGCAGCCGGACTGTCAAGGAACCTGCGTAAAAAGGTGTTTGATAAAGTTGAAAATTTTTCAAATGCTGAGTTTGATAAATTCTCTACTGCCTCACTTATTACAAGGTCAACCAATGATATTACCCAGATTCAAATGCTTATCATAATACTGATAAGAATTGTCTTTTATGCACCCATTCTGGGTATCGGAGGAATAATACTTGCGCTTGATAAAAGTACATCAATGTCCTGGATTATCGCTGTTGCCATTGTTACTCTGCTCTCTCTTATAATTGTGGTATTCTCTATAGCTTTACCAAAATTCAAAATTATTCAGAATCTTATCGATCGTCTGAGTCTTATAACACGTGAAAACCTCTCGGGTATGATGGTAATAAGAGCATTTAACAAACAGAAATTTGAAGAAGATCGCTTTGACCGGGCCAATACTGACCTTACAAAGACAAATTTATTTATAAATCGTGTAATGGTCTTAATGATGCCGATTATGATGCTTCTGATGAACGGTTTGTCTCTGCTCATTATCTGGATAGGTGCACATCAGGTAGCACAATCTAAAATGCAGGTTGGTGATATGATGGCATTTTTGCAGTATACGATGTTGATTGTTATGGCCTTCCTGATGATGTCTATAATGTTCATAATGATACCGAGGGCTTCGGTTTCTGCCGGCCGTGTTGCCGATGTATTGGGCACTGAGTCTATCATCCGGGATCCTCAAGATCCGAAGCATTTTAACGGTTCCAGCCATGGAGTAATTGAGTTCAGAAATGTTTCATTCAGATACCCGGGAGCCGATGAGGATGTACTGCATGATATAAGCTTTGCAACAAAACCGGGACAAACAACAGCGTTTATTGGACCTACCGGTTCAGGTAAATCAACACTTGTTAACCTTATCCTGCGTTTTTATGATATCAGCAAGGGAAAGATACTTGTTAATGGTATCGATATAAGGGAAGTCAAACAACATGATTTGCGGGATAAGATTGGATATGTACCTCAGAAAAGCATACTCTTCAGCGGCACTATTGAAAGCAACCTGCGTTATGCAGATGAAAATGCAAGTGAAGATAAATTAATAACAGCTGCAGAGGTGGCGCAGGCAATGGAATTCATAAGCGAAAAACCTGAAGGTTTTAAATCGGAAATTTCACAGGGTGGAAAAAATGTATCGGGTGGTCAGAACCAGAGGCTTTCAATCGCCCGTGCACTTGTCAAAAATCCTGAAATCCTTGTTTTGGATGATTGTTTTTCTGCACTTGACTTCAAAACAGATTCGGCACTCCGTAAGGCACTTAAATCCTACTCCAAGCAAAGCACAATCCTTATTATTGCCCAGCGTGTGGGAACTGTTATGAATGCAGAACAAATCGTTGTTCTTGAAGATGGCAAAATTGCAGGTAAAGGCACTCACAGGGAACTGATGAAGAGTTGTGATACTTACCAGGAAATTGCCCTGTCGCAGCTTAGCAAGGAGGAATTGGAATGAGTGAAGAGAAGAGTAAAAATTCAGAAAAAAAATCTATGAGAGGCCCGGCAAGCTCAGGCAATCAACGCGTTGGAAGTCAACGCCCCAAAGGTCCAATGGGCTTTGGCCCGCCTGGTAGTCATTCCCAAATGCAGGGAGAAAAACCCCGGAATTTCAAGGCCACCATGGCCAAGTTTATGAAATATATCAGTGAGTTCAAAATGACAGTATTGGTGGTAATAATTTTTGCCATGGTTTCAACAGTATTTGCCATAGTTGGACCAAAAATTATCGGTAAAGCTACAACCAAACTATTTGAAGGCATAATGGGTAAGATAACCGGAGCAGGAAGCGGTATAGACTTCAAATATATCGGAAACATTATTCTGATTTCGGTAGGCTTATATGTGATTTCAGCGCTGTTTTCATATGCCCAGGGCTGGATCATGTCGAGTGTATCAATGAAAATAACATACCGTTTCAGAAAAGATATATCTCAAAAAATAAACCGTATGCCATTTAAATACTTTGATGGTACAAGTCATGGTGAGGTGCTTTCACGTGTGACCAATGATGTTGACACTGTAGGCCAGACTCTCAACCAGAGCCTGACACAAATCATCACATCAGTTATCACAGTTCTGGGCGTGTTGATAATGATGTTGACGATAAGCCGGATTATGACACTTGTGGCGCTTTTGATCATTCCTCTTTCTCTTATAATCATATTGGCTGTCGTTAAAAAATCACAAAAATACTTCAAGCAGCAGCAGGATTATCTGGGACACGTTAATGGTCATGTTGAAGAGATGTACGGTGGACACAATGTAATGAGAGCCTTTAATGGAGAGGAAAAAAGTGCCGAGAAGTTTGACAGCTATAATAATGTCCTTTATAGCGCAGCGTGGAAATCACAATTTTTATCCGGTATGATGATGCCCGTAGCATCTTTTGTCGGAAATCTCGGTTATGTGGCAGTATGCGTACTGGGCGGATGGCTCGCAGCTCAAGGCAAACTGGCAGTCGGTGACATTCTGGCATTTATCCTATATGTCCGGTCATTCATGCAGCCAATATCACAACTTGCTAATATTTCAAATATTCTTCAGCAGACCGCCGCTTCAGCAGAGCGTGTATTTGATTTTCTGGAGGAGAAAGAAGAGGTACCCGAAACAAGCACTCCTGTCAAGCTTGATTCTGTTTCCGGCAATGTTGAATTTAAAAACGTTCATTTTGGATATAATCCTGAACAGATTATCATAAAAAGCTTTTCCGCCAATGTTAAACCTGGCCAGAAGATCGCCATAGTAGGTCCAACCGGGGCGGGAAAGACCACCATGGTCAAACTGCTTATGCGTTTCTATGATGTAAATGACGGCACTATCCTGATAGATGGAAAAAATATTAAAGATTTTACACGCCAGGACCTGAGGGCCATATTTGGTATGGTTTTACAGGATACATGGCTTTACAATGGCACAATTCTGGAAAATATCAGATACGGCCGCCAGGATGCGAAGGACGAAGAAGTAATTGAAAGTGCAAAAATTGCACATATTGACCATTTCGTTCATACTCTGCCAAATGGCTATAATATGGAACTAAATGAGGAAACTTCCAATATATCAGAGGGGCAAAAACAGCTTATTACAATAGCAAGGGCAATTCTTGCAAATCCTAAAATTCTTATCCTTGATGAAGCAACAAGCTCCGTTGATACACGTACAGAGCTGCTCATCCAGAAGGTTATGGATAATCTGATGAAGAACCATACAAGTTTTATTATTGCCCACAGACTCAGCACGATCCGTAATGCTGACTTAATTCTTGTAATGGATAATGGTAATATTGTAGAGCAGGGAAACCATCATGAATTACTGGCAAAGGGCGGTTTCTATGCAAAACTTTATTATAGCCAGTTTGAAAATAGTACTAAATAGGTTCTTTTTATAGAGGATTTATATCATATTCTTTTATAAAATCATCTACTTTTTTTATGTCGTCTCCATCCAGTTCTATATCGCCTGCTCTGGCATTTTCAATAGCCTGCTCTTTATTTCTTGCTCCGCATAGTGCGATGACTTTTGGATTTTTGAGCAGCCAGGCGGTTGCTATATGACCATAAGATGCATTATGTTTTTCTGTGACGGTTTTTAAATGCTTTTCCAGCAATGCATTTACCCTCTTTATGTTCTCAGCAGAAAACCTTGGACTGCCGAACCTTACATCATCCTGTTTAAATTCTCTACCCGGTGACATTTTCCCGGTAAGGAGCCCTTTAGACATAGAACTATATGCAAGAACCGAAACAGTATTTTTTTCGCACCATGGTAAGAGATCGGATTCTATACTCCTGTCAAGGAGACTGTACTTTTCCTGATCGGAATCTATGACACCATATCTGGAATATTCTTTTATTTCTTCAAGTGACGCATTGCTTACTCCTATTGCTTTTATTTTCCCTTTTTCCTTCAATCTCAGAAACGTTTCCATTGCTTCGGAAATCGGTGTTGTCGGATCCTGCCAGTGGCTCTGATATAAATCTATATAATCCGTCCCAAGCCTCTTCAGGCTTTGATCCAATTCATGTTCTATAGATTGCCTGCCAAGATATTTATATATGGGAACACCAGGGGCATAATCAAAGAAATATAAACCCTTTTTTAAATCCCATCTGAGTCCGCATTTGGTTGCTATTACGACTTTATCTCTTCTTCCTCTTAGAGCCTTTTCAATGAATCTTTCCGAAAGACCCTGACCATAAGCCGGCGCTGTATCGATGAAGTTTATACCCGAGTCTATTGAAGCCTGAATTGCCTCTATGGATTCTTTTTCATCTGTACCTCCCCACCATTTTCCACCAATCGCCCATGCGCCCAATCCGATTACAGAGACCATTATTTGTGAGTTTCCCAATTTGACATATCTCATTTTTACCTCCTGTGCTTATAACAGCTGTTAATTAAATCGCTGGATTATTAATAATTTTTTAATTTTTTGATACATTGTGATAATTTATATTTGAACTTAAGGCCCACATTGCTGTTTTAAATCTTTTTGTTGCGAATATAGTTTTAAGAATTTTTTCCATATGACTTTACCGACCTTAGTATTGCATCTATTTCACAATTGCATTATTTGTTGGTGAATCTCCAACCGCAAAAACAATATTGCGTCTATCCTGTAATTCTTCAGCAATCCACCCGGCATATTTCTTTGTATAACCGGATAATGATTTGCATATAACCAGTGTTTTCATAATTATATAATAATAACTAAATTAAAATGATATTTATATATCTTTTTGTTTTGAAATATCTTTAACAGCTGCATAGGGATGGGGATAACGGCTTTTTTCTCTTGTATGGGATTTCATCCAGATTTTTGAATAAATCTGGACTGCTTCAGAGGGGCAGTAATTCAGGCATGAATAACATAAATAACATTTTATATCACACTGCCAGACTGGGCCTGCTACTGACCATTTTGATTTTTCCTGAAAGGCATATCTTTTCACATATACCGTAGCCGGTGCATTTTGAATCTGCGTAAAAATACTTCTTGATCAGTGGAGATATAAAATGTGTCATAAATGGAATAAGCCGTTCCAGCATATAATTCAAAAGGCTGTTATTAGAAAAAGAGACTCCACTTTTATCATGATATTCTTCTCTATTTAAAATAATTTTTTGAATTTCTTCCAGTTTTTTTAAAGCACTTTTTTCAATCGTATCCAATTCATCCTTTGTTGGAACAGCAAAATAACCTAATTTTGGATCATTAATTCCCATGTTGATTGCAAAAGCCGCATTTAAATGTTTGCCCTGTTTCTTAAAGTAATCCTCAATTACTTTAAAACCTTTAAAAACTGTTCCCCCGCGGGTAACTATGGCAAAGAGGTAATCGGCAGATGTTATATCTATCCTCTTTAAGAAATCCCTTACAGGAATAGGAACGGTAAGGCCATGACAGGGAAAAACAAAACCAGCGTTTTTCCCTGTCATGCTGTAGTTATTCTCTTTTATGCGCTTAACAATCGGTATTAGTTCTGAACCAGGCAGGAGTTCCTGTAGTTTTTTTGCCACAAATAGTGAGTTTCCTGTCCCTGAAAAGTAATAAATCCCTGTTTTTGTCATATTTCCTCTTTTCAATTTAAATGAATGCTATTTTTATCCTATTGTGACAGGTTATTTTCAGCCAGCATTCATAGAATTTTTAAATTAAATCACAATGAGAAATATTTAATCTGTTTGAACACCTCAAAGTGTTTATCATACGTGGCGATAAAGTTAATCCCGTAGTAGTCCATAGTAGCAACATGGATCGCATCCCGCGGAAAGATGCCCTGATAACTATTTTTTCCCAGTATATTTCTGGCCTCGCTTATTATATTAAAATTTACAGACAATATATCATCCACAATCTGCGAGAAACTATCAAAAACTTCAAGGCCTTTTCCCGGCAAGCCGATTGACTGGTAGCGGTATAGTATCTCCTGTAAAATCTCTGTTGAGGTCACGCCGACAATCTTATTTTCCGAAATTAATTCTAATACTTTAATAGAGGGTACTCTATTTGGATGTCCCTGGCCCGCAGCATACATCGGAATATTTGAATCTATGAAAACTTTAGTTTTCTTTATCATCTAAAGCCCCTTCTATTATTTCTTTTTCCATTGATTCATAGCCAGCCGCAGGAAGATTTAAGGATTTTAACCTGTTCAGGGCTTCTAACTTATCTTCTTTATTTTTTATGCCGTAGTAAGTTGCAACAGCTTCTCTCACAAGCCCGCCAATAGACACATTTTCTCTTCTTGCTTTCTCTTTTAACTTTGCATACACGTCTTCCTCAAACAAAAGTGTTGTTTTTTTTAAAGACATTATTTAGTCCTCTCTACATGGAAAATAATTATTTAAGAGTTATGTATATAGCTCCATATACATAATAAAACTTTTTTAAGAACAAGTCAATTACCGATTCCGGTAGTGCTTCTCCGTTGCTATTCGTAAGGAACAAAATCACTTTCGGTTTTTCCTGTTTATTTAAATTATTTTTATGGCTAAAGGTTTTTACTGTACAATCGTTTGCTGTATAATTACTTCTAATAAATTTGTATAAATAAGCAATAAACGATTATAAAAAAGGTGGTTCAATGGATCCAAGAATAAAGAAGCTTGCAAAAACTCTGGTAAATTATTCATGCAGGGTGCAAAAGGGAGAAAAAGTCTTAATTGATTGTGTGGGAGATTCCGCAATTCCGCTGGTCAGAGCAGTCATATATGAAGTATATAAAGCCGGAGGAATGCCTTTTGTAGATTTAAAAGACTACAGCGTTACAAGGGAAATACTCAAAGAGGCCAATACCGAACAATTAAAATCTCTCACAAAGTATGAACTTACCCGTATGAAAGAAATGGCTGCTTTTATAGGAATAAGAGCCAGTGATAACATTAGCGAATTAAGTGACATTGCACCTGGCAAAATGGCAGATTATATGAAATATTTTATAGAAGCCGTAAACAATATTAGAATAAATAACACCAAATGGGTTGTTCTGCGATATCCTAACAAGTCAATGGCTCAACTTGCAAGTACCAGTATGGAAGCATTTGAAGATTTTTATTTCAACGTGTGCAATATGGATTATGGCAAGATGTCAAAAGCAATGGATAAACTTGTAAAACTCATGAATAAAACAGACAGGGTTCATATAACCGGCAAAGACACAGACCTTTCCTTCTCTATAAAAGATATTCCTGCTATAAAATGTGATGGCGAATTCAATATACCCGATGGTGAAGTATTTACTGCTCCGGTAAAAACCTCTGTAAACGGCAGGGTCGCCTTCGACTCTCCTGCTGTTTTCCAGGGTGTTACTTACGAAAACATCAAACTTGAATTTAAAGATGGTAAAATCATCGAAGCTTCTTCCAGTGATACGGAAAGAATAAATAAAGTCCTTGATACGGACAGAGGAGCCAGATACATTGGAGAATTTGCCCTCGGTGTCAATCCCTTTATAATCCAACCTATGAAGGACACTTTATTCGATGAGAAAATAATGGGAAGCTTCCACTTCACACCCGGAAAATGTTACAAGGAAGCATCGAATGGCAATGATTCTGCTATACACTGGGATCTTGTCAGCATTCAGACACCTGAATATGGAGGCGGAGAGATCTATTTTGACAGTGTCCTTATAAGAAAAGATGGAAGATTTGTAATACCCAAACTAAAAGGATTAAACCCCGAAAATCTAAGATAAATAATCCGCCGTTTCTTCCATTTATTAAAAGATTTATTTCTTGAACCAGCTTAAAATTTTCTGGAAAAATGTAAGATTTTCGTCTGCTTTAACAGGTTCCTCAGAAGTTGAAGACCGGTCAATTTTAATTTCTTCAGTCTGCATTACAAACTGGACCTCACTATCCAAATTTTTATTATTATCAATAAATGAATTATAGCTCTCGGCAAGTTCATCCAGCTTCTTCTCCAGGGCCTCACTGAATTCAATATTGTCAATACTTTCAATAACGCCGTCCTCTATTTTGATTATACCTTTTTCAGTCAGTTCTTTAACCACATCCCTGATTTTTTCTATTCCATCCAAAAGTTTGTTTATATCTTCCGGAAAATTAACTGTCTCATTATAAAACTCATTAGTGCCTTCATTTAATTTCGATATACCATCGCTATATTCTTTCCAGCCATTATATAAACTTCTCATCCCGTCAGTCAGCTTCCCCACACCTTCAGGCAGCGCACTTGTTCCGGAAGCTATTTTATCAACACCACTGCTGTATAATGAAAAGTTCCCTGACAATCCACTCAATCCTGCCGAAAGATCATCTGCTCCTGTATCTATCGTTCCTATAGCTGAAACAAAACCGTCTACAGCAGATTTTTCACTAATTACCCCCAGCGCTAGATTCCTGATCTGTGCATTTTCGGGAATATCGGGATAAGCTGCCAGTATCGCCTCTGCAAGAGCCTATAAATCTGTATGGCCTGTTTGAAATGCTGCCATTCCGCTATGGAGAAGAGTTATATTTGTAGACAGATCCAAAGCACCGCCTGCCAGCCCGCTGATGGCCGAACTAATAGTGTCTGTATTCGTTTTAATTTCGTTTATTCCGCTGGCAAGCGCACTGCTTTCACTTCTTAAAGTATCAAGCCCGCTTATAAGTTCTTCCATTCCGTTTCCAATACTGCTGGAATTTTTATTGATTTCATATACCCCATTGTTTATTTCAGCTATCGCATCAACAAATTGTTCGATACCATCCGTCAGATTATTTGCTTCATTTAATATTTCATCCAGACCATCCACCACTTTATAAGCATTATCTCCAATATCTTCAAGACCATCTGCCATTTCTATTAAACCTTCCTTTGTATCACCGGTATCCTGAAACGGCAAATTCTGAGGGATTACTACAATATTGATGGGTTCAAGTTCAATATTTTCCCCTTTCATTTCAATTGTGAATTCTTCCTCGGGATATGGATATGTCCCAAATCCTATGCTCATTTCACTGCCTGTTACTACTTTTGAGGCGCCTTCAGCCGAAACATCCGAAAATATATCAAGATCTACTGTTAACGAGACCTGAACCAGTAATGGTGTATAATACTCGTTATCACTTTCCTTTTGTGTATCACTATAACCAGTATAAGAAATCACATCATCCTGCTTTAATTTATTTCTGACCTTAATATCTATTTTAATGTCTCCTGATTTTCCGGCGAGTTCTTCCCCTTCGATTTCCTTGCCGTCCAGATAATAGCGGATCTTTACTTCTACAGGCAGGTCTTTATCTGTTATACCCTGATAATATAAGTCACCGATCGCAAGAATATCCATGGGCCATATGATCCTGTCTTTTTCTACTTCCGGTTCATCCGCCGAAACCATATTCAAAATCTCAAGATAGTCACCATAATCTACCCACTCGCTATTTTCGTCCATACCCCAGACTCTGTTGACTATTCGCTCATCTTTAACTTTACCATCGTGATCTAAAATAACATAGACTGTTTCATTCTTCTGCACCCCGGCTTCGGATGTAAAACCAACCACTGAAGGGGTAAGTGCAATCAAAGTCATAATTATTGTTATAATCATTATTTTTGTTAAAATTTTTTTTCTTTTTATATTTCTTTTATTCATATTTTTTCTCCGGTAAATTAATTTAATAAATAAGATACTGTCATTTGAATCAAGTCTTTTTTTGTCTTCTCCTCCATCCCAGGGTGGTCCAACCAATCAGTCTCTCAAATAATGGGAGCAAAGCCGGGAGACCAAACAGGATAGAAGCCATACTGATGATAGCGCCTCTGCCTATCATATTAGTTAACTCATAAGTAGTTCTAATATCTGTAATAAAAGCTATACTCGCAGTAGCCGAAAAGAGTATCAGCACACTGGTTAAAATGGACCTCCCCGTATCGTTGATAGTTTTTTGTACAGCCTCCAGCGGTTTTAGAATTTTCAGATTTTCCTTATATCTTGATGTAAATAAAATAGCATAATCAACCGTTGCGCCCATTTGAATTGCATATATGAAGATTGATGTAAGGTAATATACAGGTTGATTGGCAAAATATGGAATACTGAGATTGATCCAGATAGCTAATTGGATAACCATGATCAGTATTACAGGAATTGATAATGACCTAAAACTTATTGCAATAATCAGTGCGATAAGAACCATTGATAGTATAGTGACATATTTTAAATCCGTTTTAGATATTTCCGCTAAATCTTTCTGCATTGCGGCTTCACCGGTTAAATACCATTTATCATAGGTTCCGGACGTAAAATCTTTGATCTGCTCTATCACTTCCGCCGTTTTTATATCTTCAATATCTGTTGTCAATTGTATGGAGCAATAGCTGTACTCTGATTTCTTGAACTGATCAATTAGCTCCTCCGGTATAAAAGTATCAGGTATGGAGATATCTACCGCTTCGGATATACTACTTACAGAATCTACTTCAGCAATAGTTTTTATTTTATCTATCAACTGTTTTTCTTTAATCATTCCTTCATCAGCAGTAATAAGATAGATGACTTCTCCGGTCCCAAACTCCTGCTTGATTCTTTCTGTAGCTTCTACCGATGAAGCGTTTTCAGGCAGAGAGCTTGCTGTAGATGTATAAAAATCAAGATTTTTTTGCGCCATAAACGAGGGAACGATAAGTATTACAATTAATACCAGAAATACCCATCTTGCTTTTACTATCCATCTTGAAATTAAATTAAATCTTGGTAGAAATATGCGGTGCTTCTTCTTTTCAATCAGCTTATCGAAAATCAAAATCAAACAGGGTAAAAGAGTCATAGTAGTTATAAGACTCAATATCACACCCTTTGCCATAACAAAACCCAGATCTTTTCCTATTCCAATTCTCATTATCATGAGTGCCGCAAAACCGGCAACAGTAGTAAGAACACTAGCGGCTACTACCATGCCGGTTTTGGAAATCGCAGTAATCATAGCTTCTTCTTTTGATATATTTCTTTCCTTTTCCTCATGATAACGATGCAGAAGGAAAATCGAATAATCCATCGATACTCCGAGCTGGATAATAGCTGCAATCGAAGCAGTCATATATGAAATTTTCCCAATAAAAGCATTTGTGCCCAGATTCAGAATAACTGCCATTCCTACCGCTAGCAGGAGTACCACAGGTTCTATAAATGAAGTTGTTGATAGAGAAAGGATTATAAAGATAACTGCAAAAGCAATTATGATATATATGATTTTTTCTTTACTTATTGTATTTTTAAACTCATCGTTCAACACGGGCTGCCCGCCAAGAAATGCTTCATCCCCGGCAATCTTCTTTATTTGCTCGATTGTCTGATAATTATCGATTAACTCCGGGTCACTATTTATCTGTATTTGAAGGATGGTTGATTCTCCTGAGATAAATTGATTTTTTAGATCCTGCGGTATAAAGTCAATGGGTACATTTATATCGGTAAAATCATCAATCCAATCAACTTCATTTACTCCCTCTATCTGCTGAATTTCTTTTTTCAGTTCCGCTGTTTCCCAAAATTCCCTGTTCTGCACCAGAAGATAAACAGTATCCGACAACCCGAATTCTTCCGACAGGATCTCATTACCTTTTACCGAATTCAGTTCCCCGGGTAGATAAGAAATCATGTCGTAATTTATATCGGTAATAAAATTCCCAATTATGGAAGGGACAATAAGCAGTGCAAAAAAGATAATTATCCATTTTTTATTCCTTACAATAAAATTTCCAAACTTTTTCATTTCCCTTTAAAATAACCGAACCTTTGTATTATACATATATTTAAAACAATTGTTTAAAATATATGTATAATATTATTAAATTTGGGTGTTGTCAAGCAAAAGATTTGTTTTATTTCTTTAAATTTGAAATGGAACGATGAAGTCTAAGTATAAGAACTTTTAGATTCCCAGTATGCTTTTTATCAGTGTTTCTATATATCTTTCTCGAACCTGGCTGTCATTAAAATCCACATTAAACACTTTCCCAACACCATACTGTATTATAAGAGGATTTATTATACCTGAAAAAATTTGTATTGCCTTTAAATCTACAAGTTTGTCATCCTTTATCCTGGTTATTTCACCTACCAGTCTTTTAAATGACGAATTTCTTATATCGATAAATTTTATTATGGTTCTTTCTATTTTATCTTTCTTCATGACTCTACTTGCAAGCAGCAGCATTATCCCCGGATAATTTGCAAGATTATCCATTAGTTTCTTTGCCCACGTTAAAATACGGGTTACAGCATCCATACTGGTATCATCCAGTATAACGGTAATTTTACTAATCTCGCCAGCAAAATATTCTTCAATTTCATTAAATAATTTTTTTTTCGATCTAAAATAATAATTAATTGATGCAAGATTCACCTGGGCCTTGCGCGCAATATCACGGACAGTGGGATTAACATCTCCCTTCTCCCCGATAATATTCAATGTTGTCTTGATAATTCTTTCCCTTGTATCAGGCTTGCTTTTGCTATTATCCTTTTTTAAAATAAATTTTTTATTTTTCATAACACTCTTTGAAACTTCCGGATATCTGACAATGATTCATTATATACTTATGTTTTATACAATTGTTTAAAAGATACCATAAAATCATCAATTGTCAAATTTTATCTTTTTTATTGGTGCAAAACTTACAAGAAGGTGTCTCAACCCGGCCTGATCAAACATTACATCCAGTTCACAATCACCGGTCAGCTTCTTCACTTTTAAGACCCTGCCCTGACCCCAATATTTATGCTCTATTAAATCACCTTTTTTGTAACTGTCTTTTCCCCCGTATTCATTATCTCCACCTTTCGAGATACTTCGTTTTATATTCTTGGATTCGATTTTATTTTCGTCTATTAAAAGATCTTCACTTATTTCATTTATGAAACGGGAAACATTTCTAAAACCTGTATCTCCGTAAATGCTGTGTAGCTGTGAAGAAGATAAAAATACTTTTTCCATGGCCCGTGTAATTCCCACATAACAGAGCCTTCTCTCCTCCTCGACCTGCTCTGCACTGCTCATACTTCTTGAATGTGGAAAAATTCCCTCCTCCATTCCAATAATGAATACAACCGGAAACTCCAGACCCTTGGCATTATGAAGAGTCATCAGGATCAGACCGTCGGTATTTTCATCATAATTATCAATATCGGTAAGAAGCGATACTTCTTCCAAAAATCCATCCAGATTGTATAAATCTGTGGCATCGGCAGTATCTTTCTTATCTTCAGTTTGAGTAATCCCGGATTCTTCAAATGAACTTTCAGTGAAACTCCCTGATTCGTATTTTTCTTCATATTCTTTGGTAACCGTTAAAAGTTCTCTCAGGTTCTCTATTCTGTTTAAATCTTCTATAGTATTTTCATGCTCAAGTTCCCTTATGTATCCGGTTTTTTCCCAGATTTTCTTTAGTACTTCGCTTACCCCCTGTTCCATGGAAAAACTTCTGAATTCCGCAATAAGCGATATGAATTTATTAATTTTTTCTTTTGTGCCCTTATTCAGCATTGGAATTTCATCATTTCTATAAAAAGCTTCACAAAAAGTGATATTTTTCCTCTGAGCGTATTTCTCTATTACGGCAATCGTAGATTTACCGATCTTGCGCCGCGGAACATTAACGATCCTGATAAGACTTACTACGTCCCTGGGATTTGAGATAATCTTCATATAGGCAAGCATGTCTTTTATTTCTTTTCTATCGTAGAATCTAAGACCCCCATAAATCTTATAAGGTATGTTCCGTCTTACCAGATATTCTTCCACAGCCCTGGACTGGGCATTGGTTCTGTAAAAAATAGCAAAATCCCTGTATCTTTTATTTTTTTCTTCCATATATTTTTCTATTTTTCTGACCACAAAATCGACTTCCGCTTTTTCATCCGGGGCCATATATTTTGAAACCATCTCCCCTTCAGGATTCTCGGTCCACAGTTTTTTAGGTTTTCTATTTTCATTATTTTTTATTATATAGTTTGCGGCATTAAGAATATTTTGGGTGGAACGGTAATTTTGTTCCAGTTTTATAACTACCGTGCCTTCAAAACGTTTATCGAAATCTGTAATATTTCTTATTTCAGCTCCCCGCCAGCTGTAAATATTCTGATCCTCGTCTCCTACCACACAGATCCTCTTGTATTCTTCCGACAGGAGCATAACAAGTTCGTTCTGGGCAATATTCGTATCCTGGAACTCATCTACCAGAATATATTTAAACTTTTCCTGGTATTTCTTTTTTACCTCCGGAAACATTTCAAAAATATTGACTGTAAACATCAGGAGATCATCAAAATCAAGCGCATTTGCCTCGAACAGCTTTTCCTGATAAAGACGATAAACTTTTGATACTATTTTATCGAAATAATCAGTCGCATTTTTTGAAAAAGTCTCATAATCGATCAACCTGTTTTTTGCGTCGCTTATAACAGACATTACCGCTTTGGGAGGGAATCTTCTGATATCTATATCCAGTTCTTTTTCGACATTTGATATCAAGCTTATAGAGTCTTTATCATCATAGATCACATAATTTCCGGACATGCCCAGGTGGTGGATCTCGAACCGGAGAAGCCTGGCGCAGAACGAATGAAAGGTGCTTACCCACATATACTGCCCAACTCTTCCGACCAAATCGATTACTCTTCTCTTCATTTCTCTGGCTGCTTTATTGGTAAAAGTAATGGCAAGAATATTGAAGGGGTCCACGCCTTTGTTTTTGATCAGATAAGCAATTCTGTAAGTCAGTACCCTTGTTTTTCCGCTGCCTGCACCTGCGATAACCAGAAGTGGCTTCTCGGTACTTTTTACGGCTTTAATTTGCTGGGGATTTAAATACTTTTCTAGTTCCAAGTTTCATCAACTTATCTTATTTTCTTTCCAATTACACCGGCCACATTTTTTAACTGTCTTATCAATTCTACCAGTTCTTTTGCATTCAAAGATTGCTGACCGTCACAGAGTGCCTTTGAAGGATTATGATGAGCTTCGACCATAAGACCGTCTGCTCCCACTGCAACTGCAGCCCGGCTCATAGGAATGACCAGGTCGCTTTGCCCGACGGCATGAGAAGGATCGATAATAATAGGAAGCTTGCTCAGTTTTTTTATGACCGGGACTGCCGACAGATCAAGAGTAAATCTCGTATCGGTTTCAAATGTCCTTATACCTCTTTCGCATAACACTACTTCCGTGTTTCCTCTTGATGTTATATATTCGACTGCCAGCAGCCATTCCTTTATGGATGATGCCCAACCTCTTTTGAGGATGACTTTTTTATTTCTTTCATTTGCCACTCTGCCAACTTTCTCCAGCAGAGCGAAGTTAGACATATTTCTGGTGCCAATTTGAAGCACATCAACACTGTCGGCTACGATATCAACATGCTCCGTATCAGTAATCTCTGTTACCGTCATAAGGCCATATTTAGCATTGATTTCCCTCAGGTACTTTAAGCCTTCTTCTTTTAATCCCTGAAAACTATACGGAGATGTTCTGGGCTTATATGCCCCTCCACGCAAAAATGAAAGCCCCAGATCCTTTACGACTTTTGCAATGGCATCCAATTGATCCCAGCTTTCAATTGCGCAGGGACCCGCAATAACAGTAATATAACCGTCTTCAATCAGCTTTATATTGTTACTGGCTCTTTTTTGTTTTTCTTTTTTATCTTCCATTTATTATATTTCCTCAGGATATATAAACCTTCACTTCAGCTACTTTTAAAATATGATTAAAAATTAAACTGCTACTTAAAGGTTCTCATCTTTTTCCAGAACCTGGACATTCCTTAAAATACTTTCAAAAATCTGGACGATATTGTCATTATATAAGGGCCCTTTGTTGTATTTGACAACATTGTTAAACAATTCTTCTTCTCTTTTTGCATCATATAATGGTACGTTTCTATCTTCTTTCAACCTTTTTATTTTCAACACCACTTCCGCCCTTTTATTTAAAAAATTTACAATATTTTCATCGATTTCATTAATTTCTTTCCTGTATTTGTTTATTTTTTCCTTAAAATCGTTTTCCATCAATACTCCTTTGATACTTTTTAATTATCATCTACTCCCATTCTATAGTGCTTGGCGGTTTTGAACTTATATCATATACCACTCTGTTTACTCCTTCAACCTCATTTACTATTCTAGTGCTCATCCTTTCCAGAACTTTATGGGGTAGTCTTACCCAATCTGCAGTCATGGCATCCGTACTGCCAACCGCCCTTATTATAATCGGGTATTCGTATGTCCTCTCATCTCCCATTACTCCCACGCTCTTAATGCTGGGGAGCACGGCAAAAGACTGCCAGATCTTCTTATACAATCCCGCTCTTTTTATTTCCTCCACCACTATCTCATCAGCATCCTGAAGTATTCTTATTTTTTCTTCCATGACTTCGCCTATTATTCTGATTGCCAGTCCTGGACCGGGAAAAGGCTGCCTCCAGACTATTTCATCCGGAAGACCAAGCTCTATCCCTATCTTTCTTATTTCATCTTTGAATAATAATCTTAAAGGCTCAATCAATTTAATTTTCATATCATCAGGAAGCCCGCCGACATTATGATGCGATTTTATCCTTGCCGCATCTCTGGTACCACTTTCTATAACATCGGAATACAGCGTTCCCTGCACGAGATAATTGGCATCTTTTATCTTTGATGCTTCTTCTTCGAATATAGCTATAAATTCTTTACCGATTATTTTCCTTTTGCTTTCAGGATCAGATACTCCCCTCAGTTTACCCAGGAACCTTTCTGCAGCATTGATATGAATCAGATTGATTTTAAAATTCTCCCTGAAAGTCTCTATGACTTTGCCTGCTTCTCCTTTCCGGAGCAGCCCATGATCGACAAAAATACATGTAAGTTTATCTCCGACAGCTTTATTTACCAGGACAGCAGCGACCGAAGAATCCACCCCTCCGCTCAGCCCGCATATGACTTTTCCATCCCTTACCTTTTCTTTTATTTCTTCTATCTGCTTTTCGATGATCGAGACCATTGTCCATGTGGGTGAACACCCGCAAATATCAAAGAGAAAATTCTTGAGTATATCCATCCCGGATGGGGTGTGCATTACTTCAGGATGAAATTGTATTCCATATATTTTTTTCCCTGGCTCTTCCATACCTGCTATAGGAAGATTGGAAGTGGAAGCTATTATGCCAAAACCCGGTGGAATCTTAACCACACTATCTTTATGGCTCATCCAGCATGTTTCTACGGGTTTTAAATCTTTAAAAAGAGCTGATTTTAGATTCAGCTTTATTTTTGTTTTTCCATATTCATTATACTGGCTGGTAGATATTTCTCCGCCAAACAATCTTGCTGTTATCTGCATCCCGAAACAAATTCCAAGAATGGGAATGCCCAGCGAAAAAATTTCTTTACTAATAACAGGGACTTTTTTACCTTCTGAAAGGGTGCTGTAAGGAGAACCCGAGAGTATCAGGCCGCAGGGTTTTTTTTCTTTTATTCTCTCGATATCGGTGTCATAAGGAATAAGTTCGGAATAAACTCTGAGTTCCCTGATCCTTCTTGCTATCAGTTGACTGTATTGTCCGCCGAAATCTATTACGAGTACGCTATCCATATTATGATCCCTTCTATAATCTTACCTGTACTATGACCCCATACCCACTCTTTGCTGCTGCTGCTGGAGTTTGCCTTCGGTTTTGATGGATGGTGCCACCATCACTTCGGCTTTTTGAAAATCTTTGATGTTTTCATACCCGCAGGTAGCCATCGAGGTCCTGAGTGCCCCGAATAAATTTAAAGTTCCGTCGTTTTCGAAAGCAGGCCCTACTAATATTTGCTCGAGACTTGCCGCTGCATCTGTTTTGATTCTGGTACCTCTGGGAAGATCAGGATGGAATGTAGCCATACCCCAGTGATAACCTCTGCCCGGAGCTTCTTTGGCTCTTGAAAGCGGAGAACCTATCATGACCAGGTCGGCGCCGCAGGCAATGGCTTTTGCTATATCACCACCGGTACGCATGCCGCCATCTGCAATCACCAGCGGATATTCTCCTGTTTCTTCCAGGTGTCTGATTCTGGCCGCAGAAGCATCCGCGATAGCGGTAGCCTGGGGTACACCTATTCCAAGTACCTGTCTTGTTGTACATGCTGCTCCCGGACCGACACCTACAAGAACTCCTATTGCTCCCGTCCGCATCAAGTGAAGAGATGTAGAATACGATGCACATCCTCCGACTATAACCGGAACAGGACATTCGGGGATGAATCTTTTCAAATCAAGCGGTGCTTTTGTCTTACTGACATGCTCGGCACTTACCACCGTGCCCTGGATTACCAGAATATCAAGGCCGGCATCTATTGCCACTTTATAATACTTTTCGACATTTTTAGGAGTCAGTGAAGCGCAAACCATGTCACTTTTCTCTTTTATCTGTTTTATTCTTTGGGTAATCAATTCTTCTTTAACAGGTTCCTGATAAATTTCCTGCATCTCCCGGGTAGCTTCCTTATCAGAAAATTTTGAGATTCTCTCGAGAATCTCATCCGCATTTTCATACTTACACTGCAAACCTTCCAGATTGAGTACGGCAAGCCCGCCAATTTTTCTCATCTTTATGGCAAATTTCACATCCACAACACCATCCATTGCCGAAGCCAGCACCGGTAATTCTAACCTGTACTTACCGATACTCGCCGAGATATCTATATCCTCCGGATCCCTGGTCCTCCTGCTGGGAACTATTGAGACTTCATCAAAGCCATAGGATCTCCTGCCGGTTTTTCCTCTGCCAATTTCTATTTCCATTTATTCCCCTTATCTTTTAAGTTTTTTCTCTTCTTTTTTAATCAATCTTTTAATATTTCCCCTGTGAGTGATAAACATAAGCACACTCCATAAAAGAGCCGCTATCACTATTGCCCATCCGTATCCTGTGAAATAAAAAGCAAATGGATTGACAAAAGCCGCACACAGGGATGCGAGAGATACAATCCTGAAAATCAAAAAAATTATGGCCCAGGTGCCCAGAATGATAAAAATCGGAAGTATTTCCATCCATACGGGATTGTCTGTAAAGGGAAGACATGAGACAGCGATTATTACTCCAAAAGAGACCGCAATTCCCTTTCCACCCCTAAATTTAATATAAATGGGAAAAACATGACCAAGTATGACGGCAACAGACACAAGAGCCAGAAGTATCATATCTTCAGGATAAATGAAGTAAAGGACAAGTATGGGTATAAAACCTTTAATGATATCGGTTACAATAGTTGTGATCCCATAGCTTACTCCAAGTGTTCTGGTGACATTGGTCCCCCCAACATTTCCGCTTCCATATTTTCTTATATCGTCGCCCTTTTTTATTCGATGGACCACATAGGCAGTGGGGAAAGAGCCAAAAAGATAGGCTCCGATTATTAATAAGATCCTGTATAAAAAATCAATACCCATAATAGATATACCTTATCAAAGAAATTCCAGAAATAATTAAAAGACTTAAATCTTTTAAAAAAACAGTAAAATTACTGCTCTGAAGTTCACAGAATAATATTAAAAGAATATTACTATAAGTCATTGATTTATTCAATTTGTAAAGTGAGGCTTTATGTCGAAAGTGCGATTTTTTTTATTTACAAAATACCTGACCCATATTTAAATTTAATTTTCAGTAAAGATAGATTTAAATACAGGATCAGGGTTCAGATATGATTTTGGCAAGTTGCGGCGAAATTTTTAAGAAATCATTAACATTTAAAATTAAAATTCTTTCTATATTCATTTTCCTGGCAGCATATAGTATTAATCCATTATAGCTCGCACCACCGATAATATTGCTAGATGAAAGTTCATCCAGCAATTTACTATAATCATCAGTATTATATTTAACCACTACAAAATTCTTTAGAATATTTTCCTTTATTAAATTTATAGCAAGAGAAGGATAAATTTTTGGACTTAATGGTAACGTTGTAAGAATGGAATATGATTCAATTAAAGAATGTACAGAAATTATACCCTCAATTTCTTTTTTCTTGACTCTCTGCAGCCAGTGCAGGGAATTTTCATGTCTTGGATGTGCATTTATAAATGCTGCAATTATCAATGGCATTTTTAATAAATAAAATTATTTTTATATTAATGCACTATACTTTGTATTTATTATGTTTTCGCCTCTATATAAATAAGGCTGGCTTTGTAATCTCAAGCCAGCCTTATTTTTCTATTTATACTATTAAAGTTGTTTAACTTAAATAGTGACTTTAATCAGATACCGTTACATCGGGGGCATTCCTCCGCCGTATCCGCCGCCCGGGGGCATCATTGGTTTATCTTTCTCGGGCTTCTCGGCAACAACAACTTCGGTAGTCAACATCAATGCCGCAATGGATGCAGCATTCTGCAGTGCGCTTCTGGTAACCTTTGCCGGATCTATAATGCCGGCATCTATCATATTCAAATATTTTCCGTTTAAGGCATCGAATCCTTCACCAGCAGGCATCTTCTTTACGTTCTCTACTACAACCGAACCTTCCATGCCAGCGTTGGAAGCTATTTGTCTTAACGGTTCTTCCAGAGCCTTCAATACGATAGCTGCACCGGTTCTGATGTCGCCCTCAAATTTGCTGAGATCGATTTTTGGAATTATGTTTATAAGTACAACTCCTCCGCCTGAAACGATCCCTTCTTCAACTGCTGCCTTGGTAGCAGAGAGTGCATCTTCTATCCTGTGTTTTTTCTCTTTAAGTTCGACTTCGGTCGCAGCCCCAACCTTTATTACTGCAACCCCGCCTGACAGTTTTGCGAGTCTTTCCTGGAGTTTTTCTTTATCGAAATCCGAATCACTCTGCTCTATCTCATTCTTTATTTGTTTTATCCTGCCTTTAATGTCATTTGCGGATCCTTTTCCTTCTACAATAGTGGTATTCTCTTTGTCTACTTTGACCTGTCTTGCCATGCCGAGCATATCAAGAGTGACATTTTCTAATTTTACACCAATTTCCTCACTTATTACTTT